>Ga0307929_1000553_pt1 | contig 35588 bp, 33 predicted proteins | sample AceLakmetage1330_FD_203160 | JGI IMG/M metagenome (GOLD analysis project Ga0307929, IMG submission 203160) | Saline water microbial communities from Ace Lake, Antarctica - #1330 | ecosystem: Environmental > Aquatic > Non-marine Saline and Alkaline > Saline | place: Antarctica: Ace Lake...
CTGAAAACCGGGCAATTTTCCGACCAGCAGCGGGCAAGGTTTCTGGCCATGGAGGAGATCGCACCCCAGGCAGCAGTCGCGTCGTCAGCAAAGGCCGGACGTGATCTCTATTGTGTATTTTACCTTGCCCTTGCAGCCATTGCTGCAAGCTTTGCCCTGGTGGGCTATGCCCTTTTTTTCCGATAGGCAGTGATTTCTCCGGGAGAGTTATAAAAACCCGAAATAGAGGCCAAAAACTAAGGATTGACAAATGAGATTTTTCGAACTTTTAAATACCCAGCATGTGCTTGCCCTGATCATTCTGACCCTTATTTTCGCAATCCTGTTTGGTGTGGCCCTGTGGGTTCTTCCCCTGTTCGGGTCCAAAGCCAGGGTCCTTAACATTAAAGTCGTCCAGCACTTTGCCGACGGCATAGAAAAGGCAGACGGTCCGTTCCCCATGATCATGGCCCTGATCATTGGCGGTACCGTCCTATGGGCGATTTATTATATTTTGTATTACGGCCTTTCGGAGGTAATATTATAAACTTATGGACACACTCAAAACCAAAAAGAAAGAGAGCCTTTTACGCACCTGGTTGTGGATCATGGCCATGATTGCCATCATACTCGGTGTTGGATATTTCTCTTTTGTGGTGGTGGCGGACAAAGGCGTTCCTACCTGGGATTACCGGCCTGTGAAAAGCCTTCCTTCAGAATCCCCCTATGCGGTATATGAGAAAAATCCCCTGGGCCAGCATGTCAGCGGCAAGGAGACGAATTAAATGAAAAAAGTGCTGTTTCTTGCCGTTTTTGTGTCGCTGGTTTTAACAGGGGTTTATACGGTCATTACCCTGTATGATTCAAACCTGAAACCCGGAAGAATGTATCAAACCCCAGTGGTCCGGCCCCATGAGGAGCCGGAACTTATAATGGACAAACGAACCATTGCCAACACAAAAAGTGAAGCACTGTTAAGGGAATTGGTGAAAACTGATTTTACCCTGACATCCATTGGACCTGCCCAGGTCATGCTGGCAAAGGGTGAAAAGGACTATAAGGCGTTCTGTTCCCATTGTCACGGTCCCAAAATGGATGGACTTGGAACCGTGGGACAGAGTTTTTCCCCCCTGCCCACGGATCTGGCCGGCGAGAAAACCGTCGCCATGAGTGATAGGGAATTGTTTGCCTTTATCAGCTATGGTGGCAAAAAAGCGCCTGCCCTGGCAAGTTCCATGTCTGTTGAAAGCCGGAATGCAGTTATCCGGTATATCCGACACATACAGAAAGCCGACCGCTGATCAACTAATGAAAATACAAGTTCCGTGCACCCTTTGTGGTCTGACTGTTAAGGTTTCTAAAGCTACGTCAAAAGAGATATTCTGCTGCCAGGGCTGCAAAATGGTCCATGCCATGCTCATGGAATCAGATCAGTACAAAGATACAAAAGACTTCAAGGATACTGACCTGTACAAACAATGTGTTGCCGCAGGTATTGTCCCGGACACGTCTATAGAGACATCGGCATCATGGGAAAGAATTTCTGAAACCTCTGCCGACGATTTATCCGGGACGGATGGGGAGGTTCCCATTGATTCCGATAATTTTTTGACCCTTAATCTCCAGATTCAAAATATGTGGTGTCCGGCCTGTGCATGGATAATTGAAAACACGCTTACCCGGTCAAAGGGCGTGATAACCGCCTCGTGTAATTTTTCCAGCGACCGGGGAAGCGTGATGTATGATCCCGTAAAAACCTCTCCGGAAAAAATTTATGCCACCATTGAAAAACTGGGATACCCTTCTGCTGATATTGATCAGACACCCCAAAAAAACAGAAAAGAATTTATCCGTATTTGTGTGACCCTGTTTTTAACCATGAACGTCATGATGCTCAGCTGGGCCATCTATTCGGGATTCTTTATTGAGCTGTCACCTCGTTCCGTTCAGCTTCTGGCCTGGCCGGTATGCATCATGGCCACCGTTGTTGTTTTTTACGGTGGATATCCCATACACAAACGGGCATTTGTGGGTATCACATCCGGATGGCCTGGAATGGAAGCCTTGATATCCACCGGATCCTTCTCCACCTATATTTACAGCCTGTTTCATTTTTACAAGGGAAGCATCCATCTCTATTTTGATGCCGCCTCCATGCTTATTTTGCTGATTCTCACCGGGAAAATGCTCGAACAGTCCGCCAAAAATAAAATTGCTGAAGGGTTGTGGGGCTTTTTTTCTCTGGTTCCCCAGAAAGTCAGAATTTGTGCAGAGCAGTTTCCCAGGGGGCGGTATGTTTCCATAAAGCAATTGTCCCAGGGGGACGCGTTTCTGGCGGAAGAAGGAGAGATCCTGGCTGCAGACGGCATTGTCACCAAGGGCACCGCCGTCATTGACGAGTCCTCCATCACTGGGGAGGCAAAACCGGCCAATGTCCGTCCGCAGGACACGGTCAAAAGCGGCACCCGGATTATTTCCGGCAAGATCCAGGTAAAAGCAGTGAAAGTAGGGGAGGAGTCAATTCTTGGCAGAATGCTTGCCATCATGGAAAACAGTCTTTCCGAAAAAACCGCCCAGACCCAGCGGTTTGAGGACCTCTTGAAATTTTTTGTTCCATCGGTTATCGGGTTTTCTGTGGTGACCTATTTCTTCTGGGAGCTGTACGGGCTGAGCTCATATGAGGCCTTTAACCGAGGGATATCCGTTATGGTTATTTCCTGTCCCTGCGCCCTTGGCATTGCCATTCCCCTTGCCCTTGTGGCCGGGGTGTCTGCTGCGGGAAAAAAGGGTATCCTGGTAAGGGATTTTGAAGCGTTTGAAAGCGTTGAAGGGCTGGATACCATCGTTTTTGACAAGACGGGAACATTGACCACGGGCCGACTTAAAGTGCTGGGCATGGACACGGCAAAAAAATTTCCTGCTCAAAAGGCCTGGCAAATAATCCATGCCATGGAACAAGGGTCGGACCACTATATCGCCCACACCATATCAGCTTACGCAACGACCCGACGAATACCGTTGCTTGATTTGGAAGATGTCATTTACCATTCAAACGGTGTCAGTTGTCGGTTTCAGGATGAAAGCTATTGTTTTGGGAGCATGGTTTTTGTGAATAAAAGCCATCAGGCAGACCCCTCTTTTATTTCCCTTTCCAGGCAAGGTGCCCAGATCATATCAACGGTTTTTTTGTCTTTAGATGATACCATTGTCGCTGCTGTTCATCTGGGAGATTCAATGAAAATCGGGGTAAAGAGACTTGTTGCAGATATTGATAAACTGGGGCTATCCTGTTTTTTGATTTCAGGAGATGCAAAAAAACCTACCCTGGCCGCCGGAACCTTTGTGCAGATCCCAGCTGAACATACCCATGGCGGATTGCTGCCCCATGAAAAAGCCGAATTTATCAAAAAGCTTAAACAGGCGGGCAAAAAAATTGCCATGGTGGGAGACGGCGTAAACGATGCGCCGGCCATGGCCCAATCTGATATTGCCATGGCCGTTCATTCAGGCCTCAACCCGGGGGAGGGTGTTGCTGCCATTACCCTGATGCAGGAGACACCGGTCCAGCTCATTGCTTTTATAACACTTGCAAAGCGAGTGAATCGTAAAGTTAAACAAAACCTTGCGTTTGCGTTTGTTTATAACATCATCAGCATCCCGGTGGCCGCCAGCGGCTTTTTGAATCCCATCATCGCTGCAACTGCCATGCTTTTAAGCAGTCTTTCCGTAACATGCAATACCCTGCTGCTGGTAAAACGGGAATCGAAAAACAAACCATGATCCCACACCTAATTGCATCACCCTTCATAGGTTAAAATTAAGTATGAGGTGTTACAAACGCCCTGAGCGGAGGATTGAAATTATCAACCAGAGTCCCAGAAAAGTTGCTATGACATACCCTGTAACGCCGAGGAGGTCGGTTAGTGAGATTTCGGGAAATCCCGAAAATCCAAGGTCAATGTCGAAAAGCTTCTGGGAAGAATTAAGAATCAGGGCAGCGGCAATGGTGGAGGCAGCAATGAGAATCCCCACAATCAGCCGGTTGATCCCCTTTTCCAGGGATTGGTGTAGCGTGGGGGATGCTGTGTGCCGAATCTCAATGGAAAGGTTGTTGTCTGCTGCATTGGCAAGGAGCCCGCTGATGCTTGCCGGCATGGATTGAAGATGGCCTGCTATTTTACGTGTATCTGCATTGAATCGTTTGAACAGCTGGTCCGGTTCAAAACTCTGCTTTAGAAGTCGTTCGGCATATGGCCTGGCAATTTCAAGAATGCTTGACGTGCAGCCCAGTTTTTTTCCAATGGCTTCATTTTGAACAAAGGTCTTGAAAATCAGCAGGAGATTCCTTGGCATGACGATCCGATGCTTGAGCACCAGTTGCATGACTTTGTCATAGACCTCTCTGACAGAAATGGTGGGAAGAGAGCGGCCATAAAAGGGTTCGCTGACCTCCTTCAAATCCGCTTTGAATTCCTTGAGACGGATCTCTTCATTGTCCAGGAGGCCCATCTCCTTCAGGGCATCCATAACCAGATCATAATCGTGATCTGCAAACCCAAGGCAAATATTGGCAAGTTTTTTCATCATTTCATCATCCACGTAACTCACCAGCCCGAAGTCGATAATACTGACCCGGCCATCTGCCATGACAATGGTGTTCCCCGGGTGGGGATCAGCATGGAAGAAGCCGAACTCCATGAGCTGTCGGGAGAAGGATCGCAGGCCTATAAGCCCAATTTCTCCGGGGTCGAAGCCTGCGGCCTTGATGGCCTCTACCTGATCGACCTTGATTCCATCGATGTACTCCATCACCAGGACTGACCGGCTTGTAAATTCACGATAGACTCTGCAGATATGCAGTTCGCGCGTATGTTTGAAATTATTTCTGAACCGCTCAATATTGCCGGCTTCCACAAACATGTCAAGTTCGTTGAAGATGGTCCTTTCAAACTCTTTGACAAGGTTCACGACACCCAGCATCCTGCCTCTTTCAGAACGATTCTCTATCTTCTGTGCAAGATAGTACATCAGCCGGATGTCTTTGCGGATAATGGAAAGGATATCAGGTCGAATCACCTTGACCGCCACCCTCTCTCCTGAAAAAAGCCAGGCCTCGTGAACCTGGGCGACGGAAGCCGCTGCAATGGATTCGGAATTGAAGCGATCAAACAGAACTGTCAGGGGTTTGCCTAATTCCCTTTCCACCACACTGGAAATAACCGTTAGGGGAAGGGGGTGTACCTGATCCTGGAGTTTTCTGAATTCATTTACAAATTCAGAAGGCAGAATATCATCCCGGGTGCTCAAAAGTTGGCCGAGCTTGATAAAGCTTGGACCGAGCCGCTCCATACAGAGGCGGATCATTCTGGGAGACGGAAATTCGGCCTCAGCCGTATCCCTGCTTTTTTTGGGAACCCCAAGCACCTTGGACGTAGCCTGGGAAACACGGCCGGTCACATCCCTGACCCCCTATTAACAAAGACAAAGGGGCACCCATTACAGAGGTGGCCGATATTTCTATGGTTGGTGATCTTCTCACCGTGGTTCCCCGCCTTACAACCATGATACGGAATTATCAAAAAAGATAAAGTGAATTATTTGCTCGGTTTTTGAGCATTCCAGTATTGATTGAAATGCTTGCCCTGAAGGGCTTTTCAACAATGATAACGGAGTCCAGAAACCGAGCAAACAAAAGTGGCGGACTTAGACGGCCCAGTCCAAGTGCTTACTACTCTGAAAATTTTTTTAATACTGCATAGCGAGCATTGACTTCTGTTTCAATCTTTGCTCTCAACCGTTTTGACTCTTCGGGTAGGCTCTTTTCAAGGGCTGCAAAACGATTCTCTCCGTCCAGGAACGCCTGGAGGGTTCCGTCGGGCTCTTTTGAATCCAGAATGAATGGATTTTTCCCTTCTTCCTCAAGCATTGGATTAAACCTGTATAAAGGCCAGAACCCTGATTCCACAGCGAGCTTGGATTCAAGTTGGGTCTTACCCATACCCTTTTTAATGCCCTGATTGATGCAGGGAGCGTAACAGATAACCAGGGAGGGTCCTGGGTAACTTTCCGCCTCAACAAGTGCCTTCATTGTCTGCTGCTTGCTGGCTCCCATTGAAATGGATGCCACATAGACATAACCATAGCTCATGATCATCCTGCCGAGATCTTTTTTGCCGATTTTCTTTCCGGATGCGGCATATTTTGCAATGGCCCCGGTGGGTGTTGCCTTGGAAGACTGGCCCCCCGTGTTGGAGTAAACTTCTGTATCCATTACAAGGATATTTATGTCATCGCCGGAAGCCAGGACATGATCCAGGCCTCCGTAACCAATATCATAGGCCCAGCCGTCGCCGCCAAATATCCAATGGGATTTTTTAACAAGAAGATTTCTGTCCTGGTAAATGCTGTCAAGGAGTTGGTTGCCGGTGTTGCCGCTCAAATGGTGCATAAGCTTGTCATTATAAAGCTGTGAAGCTTCGGCGTTGTTCATCCCGTTAAGCCATTCCCCAAGAGTCTCTTTCACCTCCTGGCTGATATCAGAATTAAGGGCCTCTTTTACTGTGGATGCAAGGGTTTTTCTTCGATTGTCAAAGGCCAACATCATGCCGTAGCCGTATTCGGCGGCATCCTCGAATAGTGAGCTTGCCCAGACAGGTCCACGCCCCTCACTGTTGGTGCAATAGGGAGATGTGGGAGCAGATCCTCCCCAGATGGAGCTGCAGCCTGTTGCGTTGGCAACGGTCATCCGCTCACCAAACAGCTGGGTTAATAACTTAACGTAGGGGGTTTCACCACATCCTGCACAGGCACCGGAGAACTCAAGCAGGGGCTTAAAGAACTGACTTCCCTTGACACTCTGGCGTTTACCCAGGGCTTCCTTGAATGGAACCGTCAGGGAAAATGCATGGTTTTGAATTTCTGCGTCTGTCTGGGTGGCTATGGGTTTCATCACCAGGGCAGGTATCTTGGCAGGACAGATGTCTGCACAGTTACCGCATCCCTGACAATCAAGGGGATTGACCTGAATCCTGAAACTGTAATCCTTGAGGTCCTTACCCTTTCCGGCAACGGTTCCGAAGGTTGTAGGCGCATTCTTGAGTTCTTCCTCTATGGCGACGATGGGAATGATGGCGGCATGGGGACAGACAAAGGAGCACTGGTTGCACTGGAGACAGTCCTCAGCGATCCACTGGGGTACGTTGATGGCAACCCCGCGCTTCTCGTACTTACTGGTTGAATGGGGAAAAAGGCCGTCCGGGGCAAAGGCACTCACAGGAAGCGCATCACCTTTCTGGGAAAGGATGGGGCGCATGACATTGTCGACATAGCTGTCTGCATTGTCGGCCTGATTCATGGTTCCCGATGCCGCGCCCCAGGATTCAGGAATATTTATCTCCACAAGGTTATCAAGGGTTCTATCAACGGCATCAATGTTCATCTGGACGATCCTGTCGCCCTTCTTGCCGTAGGTTTTTTTGATATCGGCCTTGAGAAGCTCAATGGCCTTTTCAAAAGGGATCACATTGGCAAGCTTGAAGAAGCAGGTATGCATGATCATGTTGATCCTGTTGCCAAGTCCCACCTCACCCGCTATTTTCACGGCATCCACGTTGAAGAATTTGAGCTTCCTGCCACAAATTGTTCGCTTGACATCGCCGGGAATATTGGCCTCCATATCCGCCATGGATCAGGCAGAATTCAAGAGAAAGGTTCCCCCCTCTCTGAGACCCTCAAGAACGTCATAGATCTGGACATAGTTGGATTTATGGCAGGCCACGAAATCCGCCCTGTTAATCAGGTAGGTAGACTGGATGGGCAGATCCCCAAACCGCAGATGGGAAATAGTGATTCCGCCGGATTTTTTGGAGTCATAGGCAAAATACCCCTGGGCATACTTTTCGGTGTTATCGCCGATGATCTTGATGGCACTCTGGTTGGCACCAACGGTTCCATCGGATCCAAGGCCCCAGAATTTTGCACCAACGGTTCCCTCGGGTGCGGGGTTGAATCCGGGAATCACCTCCAGGGAGGAGTCGGTGACGTCGTCCTTGATACCCACGGTAAAATGATTCTTGGGTCCGGCAGACTTCATGTTGTCAAACACCGCCTTGATCATGGGGGCATTAAACTCCTTGGAGCCCAACCCGTAACGGCCGCCGATGATCCGGGGTCCCTGGCCCTTTTCCATAAAAGCAGTACAAACGTCCATATAAAGAGGATCGCCGATGCTTCCGGGTTCCTTGGTCCTGTCAAGGACAGTAATAGTCTCTGCCGTGGCTGGAATGGCCTCCATCATTGCCTGGACGTCAAAGGGCCTGTAGAGACGCACCTTGACCAGCCCCACCCGCTCGCCATCCTGGTTGAGACGGTTAACCGTCTCTTCAATGGCTTCACAGCTTGAGCCCATGCTGACGATGATCCGTTCCGCCTGGGGATCTCCGATATAATCAAACAACTTATAGGCCCTGCCCGTTAATTTTTCCACCTTCTCCATATATCGCTTTACGATGGAGGGAATTTTGTTATAAAAAAGGTTGGCAGCTTCCCGGCCTTGGAAATAGATATCAGGATTCTGGGCAGTTCCACGGGTGGTGGGGCTATCGGGGCTCATTGCCCGCTCCTTGAACTTGCGGTAGGCTTCCCAGTTCATCAACGAGGCCATATCGTCATAATCAATAACCTCTATTTTCTGGATTTCGTGGGAGGTTCTGAACCCGTCATAGAAATGCATGAAGGGAACCCGTCCCTCAAGTGTTGCAAGATGGGCAACCAAGGCAAGATCCATGGTTTCCTGGACAGAAGAGGATGCCAGCATGGCAAATCCTGTCTGCCGGGCAGCCATTACATCCTGGTGATCTCCAAAGATGGACAGGGCATGGGCTGAAAGGGCTCTGGCCGTGACATGGAAAACACAAGGAAGTAATTCGCCTGATATTTTATACATATTGGGAATCTTGAGCAAAAGACCCTGGGAGGCAGTAAAGGTAGTTGTAAGTGCGCCTGCAGATAGAGACCCGTGTACAGCACCGGCGGCACCGGCTTCCGACTGCATCTGTTTGATGTTGAGTACCTGACCAAAAATATTTTTTCTTCCCTTTGCAGCCCAGGAGTCTGCAATTTCGCCAAGGGGACTTGAAGGGGTGATGGGATAGATCCCGGCAACCTCACTCATGGCATAGGCCACATGGGTTGCCGCAGTATTCCCGTCAATTGTCTGCATATCTTTTTTCATTAATTCACCTTTTTAAGTAATTATCATAGATAAAACCAGCCCCATAAGGCTGATATTATACCACAGCTACAACTGCCTCTGTCATTGTTGTCAGGACATAAAGCTCCAGAGAACCCCGGCGGCTATGGCCGATCCAATAACGCCGGATATGTTGGGTGCCATGGCATGCATGAGAAGAAAGTTTGTGGGATCTTCCCTCTGGCCCACCACCTGGACCACCCTTGCAGAATCGGGCACGGCAGATACGCCTGCGGCACCTAAAAGGGGGTTGATTTTATCTTTGAGAAAGAGGTTCAAGAATTTTGCAAAGAGAAGACCGCAGGCCGTTGCAATGCAGAAAGACAGGGCCCCAAGGAAAAAGATGCCAATTGATTTGGTGGTGAGGAAGACGTCCCCCTGGGTGCTGGCTCCAACGGTAACGCCAAGGAGTATGGTCACCGAGTCGATGATGGATGTTCTTGCCGCCACGGCAAGTCTTTCCGTTACAACAGCTTCCTTGAGTAGATTGCCAAAGCAGAGCATGCCAAGAAGGGGCAGGGCCGCCGGAGCAAGAAAGCAGCAGAGCAGGAATGCGACGATGGGAAAAAGTATCTTTTCACGTTTGGTCACTTCCCGGGGCTCTTCCATGCGGATGAGCCGTTCTTTTCTCGAGGTCAGAAGCCGCATGATTGGCGGCTGGATAACCGGAACAAGTGCCATGTAGGAGTAGGCTGCAACGGCAATGGGACCGATGAGCGCGGGCGCAAGTTTTGCCGTGAGAAAGATGGCAGTAGGGCCGTCGGCACCGCCGATGATGCCGATGGATGCCGCCTCATGAGGGGTGAAGCCCAGGGCCAGGGCACCCAGAAAGGTAATGAAAATACCTGCCTGGGCCGCAGCGCCCAACAACATGAGAACCGGCCGGGCAAGCAGGGTGGAAAAATCGGTCATGGCACCGATGCCAAGAAAAATCAACGGGGGGTAAACCCCCTGGGTAACCCCCAGGTATAAATAGTGAAGAACGCTGTTGTTTTCGTAAATGCCAAGGCCAAGTCCTTTAAAGACAGGAATGTTTCCCATGAGCATTCCAAACCCGATGGGAACCAGCAGCAATGGTTCGTAATCCTTTGCAATGCCCAGATAGATAAAGAGCATTCCCACAAGGATCATGATGATGTTGCGGTAGTCACACAAAAAGAAACCTGTGTTCTGAAAAAAATCGAAAAAAAGAGTCTCCATATGTCCGCCTCTATTTGTTCATCGTTTGGGTTATTTTGTCTTAGGAAGTGAATCTGTCAAACGCTTCTCGGTTAAAGAAATAGTTCCCCTGATGGTCAGGTTGGATGATCCTGGCTTTGATTAGATAGCACAGGCTTGAATGGGGACGTTCAATACCGCTGATTTCTGCCAAATGGAGGAGCCGTTGAAGGGAAAAGGGATCATCCATGGTTTTGATCAGCAGGCGGAATTGACGTGCCGATGCCTTGTTTTTTTCGGTAAAAGGCAAGGGGATGGGTTCCGACCTCTCCTGTGATTTTTTCCGGAAAATATGGATGTTGTTCCGGTTGTCCCAGAAGTCCAGAACTTTATGAATCCGGGAGATGGACAGGGAGAGGAGCATAAGGCCTGTAAAAACGATGGATACTCCCACCACCGAGATTGCCCAGCCATTGTTCATTGCGATTGCTTGTAAACCGTACAAGATCTTACCTCCGTTTAATAGTGATACTCCATGCCTGCGAACTCTTTCTGCTCCACAAAGGGAAAGTTCTCTTCCAGAAAGGAGTTCCAGTGGAGCATGATGGTTTCAGCCAGGGGTGAATCTTCCTGGATGAGATCAAGGAAATCGTCTCTCTTTATGGCAAATACTTCGCCGTTTTCCAGGGCAATCACGGTGCTGATGTATTCTCCCTTTGATGAAAGAAGTTCCATTCCGATGAAATCGCCGGGACGGTCCATGACAGCAGATTTGCCGTCATTCATGGAGATGAGAAAGGTTCCTGATGACAGGATGAAAAACCGGGTTGCCCTCTCTTTTCTCGTTGCAAGTATCTCTCCTTCCTGGATATTTTGTTTATCCATGAGCGATCTCAATAGTTCAAAATCGGCCTGTGTGAGGGAGCTAAAAATAGTGTCTTTTTTCAGAATCTTTAATTCTCCAGACATGGTTTCCCCATTTTTGTTTAGAACGGTTTTAGTGTGGCAAGTTAGTTGGGCTCATCGGGTATTCTCTAATAACTTTGAATAATGAGCTGATTTTATGAGATTTTTAAATTTTTCTGTGCAGACAATTGCTGCCATGGGGTTTTATTTGAAAAGTGCATTTATCTCTGAAACGACTTCATCTCCTAGGGGGTTTGTCATCTGTGCAAGCTCGAGTGTGTATGCTCCCATGGTTTTATAAAGATCTAAAAAATGAGGGGATTTTTGTTGTATATCCCTTAGATGGTCACGGATAATCGAAACATCTCCCCGGGACACCGGTCCAGTCAGCGCTTTGCTGGTTCCCCGGGTTTTAATGTTATTTAATGTGCCTTGGATTAAAGGCGATAGAATATCATAAGCCTCATTTTCAGAAAGATTGGCTTGTCGCAACAGTTCAATGGCGAAATTCTCCAGGGTTACAAGGTAGTTGGATGCCACCACGGCAGCTGCGTGGTACAGGGTCTTGGCCGTTGTGGGAATGGAGAAGGAATTTGCACCAAGGGAATTGATTATTTTTTTTCCCATGACCACGGCACTTTCTTCCCCCTCAACAGATACGTTGATGTCTGTAAAAGGTGATGGCTGAATGGGGGTATGGGGAGTAAAACTCTGGAGTGGGTGGAGGGAGCCTGTGATGCCACCGCAATCGGCGGCGGACGCTAGCCGGCTTGATGAGAGGGCACCACTGCAGTGATAAAGATACCTTCCCTCCAGATATTTTCCATTTTGCCAGGAAGACAGTTCATTGCAGACACGTTCAATGCTGTGATCCGGGGTGGTTATAAATATGATATCTCCTGCCATGGCAGCATTGACAGGGTTTTCATATATCTTACCTTGCTTTGCTGCCAGCGCGGCTTTTTCAGCCGAAGTTGACGTTCTGCTGGCAAGGCCTGCAATGCTGAATTTTTTTTTATCAAGAAATACAGCAAGGGCTGTGCCAGTGCGACCACAGCCGATGATGGAGACACGATTTTTCATAGACCCCTCTTATTGTTTATGTGCCATTTAAAGTGGTGGTTTGATTGTGTGCAGAATTTTTTTGAAACAATTAATGGGTTTAGGCTATCCCCCCGTCTTTATTTGTATTGAATCAAATTCATGAGCAAAAGTCAATAGTTTTGAAACGAATTTTATGGAGTTCGAAAAGAAATAAGATTGATAATATATAAAAATTCAAGTGTTTAAATCTATAAGTATTTTAATTATAATAAAATGTGTTGACATGTTGCCGGTGTGTTGATAATGATTTGCTTGAATATAGTTCATAAATATCATTGATAAGGTTTGGCAAAATATGACTTTGATCTTTGATTTTGCTAATTTGTACTGTGTTTGTTTATTTGCTTAATAACTGTGTGAGTTTAATATATGTTTACGTTTGGTGATCCTTTGGGTGTTTCAGGTGCGTTTTATATGTTTTAGCGATATTGATTCTACAATGATGTTGTTATGGGTAGTAGATGATAAATGTGCATGAATTTAACTCACGAATTTTAAAAAGCCTTTTTAAGAATGTGTGAAGTCTGAAAGTGAAGATCCCTGAAAAAAATGAATTAAGGAGATGGCACTATGGCACAATGGCTTGAAAATGTTGAACCCCTGACATTAAAAGGGCAGATTGCGGTTCCATATACATGGTGGGTTGGTGACACGGGAAGTCGGTTTCTCAATGCTGTTCGCCATGAGGAAAAAATATGGGGGACACGTTGCGAAACATGTGATGCTGTTTTTGTCCCACCCAAAAAAAACTGTGGCAGATGTTTTTCAAGTCTGGATCAATGGGTTGAAGTCGGGACAGAGGGTATGGTCACGGCATACACCATCGTTCGATTTGATCATCCCATGCACCCGGTGAAAGGCCCCTTTGCCTATGCTTTGATTCAACTTGACGGTGCGGATGTGGGGTTGCTTCACCTGATTACTGAAGATTTGGATAAGTTGACCAACGGTGTGAGGGTCAAAGCGCGATTTAAGGAAAAATCTCAACGGACAGGTCATATTCTGGATATCGAGAATTTTCAAATCATTTAACCCTGCAATGGAGAATCGGAATGGATAATATTGCCATCGTTGGTATTGCACAAACCAAATACGAACGAAGAAAAAAGGATAAAACCTACCTTGATCTGGTCTATGAAATGACCACCGCAGCCCTGGATGATGCCGGGTTGACCATCAACGATATTGACAGTGTGGTGACGGTCTCCAATGATTTCTTAGATGGTCGTACCATATCAGGTATGGCTGTGGGAGATGCCGCCGGTGCCTATGATAAAAATATTTCTACCGTTGAAGGAGATGGAACCTTTGGGGCATTTTATGGTGCCATGCGGGTTCTGGGGGGGGCGGGAACCACGCTTGTGGTGGCCCATTCCAAAGGAAGCGAAGGGGATATTAAAACCGTAACCAACGCTATGTTTGATCCCATTTACCAGCGACATCTGGGGATAGAAGGCATTACGTCATCCGCCATCCAGGCCAATGCATACATGCACAAATATGGCATCACCGAGGAAGAACTGGCTGCGGTATCCGTAAAAAATCATGCAAATGCAATGAACAATCCCCATGCCCAACTCCCCCTGGATCTGACCCTGGGGGATGTGATGGACTCAGAAATGATCTCGGACCCATTGAAGAAACTGGACTGCAGCCCGGTGAGTGATGGGGCTGCCGCCATAATCATTGCCGATGAAGAACAGGCTAAAAAGGCAAAAAAACCACCGGTGTGGATCAAAGGCTTTGCCCATTGTGCCGATGAATATCTTTTGGGAGACAGGGATCTTGCCGATCCCCGGGCCCTTCGAGAGGCAGCTGAAAAAGCCTTTGCAATGGCCGGCATTGATGAGCCCATGGGGGGTATTGATGTAGTGGAATTGTACGATGCCTTTTCCTATATGGAACCGCTCTGGCTGGAGGGAATGGGATTTTGTGCACCTGGAAAAGGTGCTCAGCTTCTACTCGATGGCATCACCGCCATGGATGGAACCCTTCCTGTGAATCCGTCCGGCGGGGTGTTGTCTGCCCATGCGGTACTGGTTGCAGGCCTCGCAAGGATTGTGGAAGTGGTTGAGCAGCTCCGGGGAACGGCCGGTGCCCGTCAGGTAAAGGGTGCAAAAACAGGGTTGGCCCATGGGATCAATGGTCCCTGCGGACAGAGCCATTGTGTGTGGATCTTAAGCAAAGAAATGAGAGGTTAAACATGGCACAAAGAGTTGCGATTGTTGGCACGGGGCAGACCGATCATAAAAGTCACCGACCGGATGTGAGTCAGCGAGAGATGATCCATGAAGCTGTGACCCGGGCCCTTAAAGACTGTGAACTATCCATCAAAGATATTGATGCCATTATCATTGGCAATATGGATCATTTTGAATCGATAAATTATGTAGATACATGGTCAGTGGAAGGCTCTGGTGGTGTAATGAAGCCGATTATTAAAATTTCCACAGGTGGCACCACCGGCGCGTCCCTTGCCATCGGGGCCTATTACTATGTGGCTTCCGGGATGTTTGACAAGGTCCTTGCCATCGGTTGGGAAAAAAATTCTGAAAGTGATACCACTTCGGCCATTGTGACCTGTAGTGATCCGGTGTGGGATCGATTTTCCTATTCCGGTGCCATCCCAAGTCTTGCCTCGGAAGCAAGTGCCTACATGGAACAATACGGAGCAACCCAGGAAGATGCTGCACGGGTGGCGGTGAGAGATCGAAAAAATGCCATGAACAATCCCCACGCCCATTTGAGACGGCCCATGTCCCTGGAAGATGTAATGAATTCTCCCATGCTTGCCTATCCCATCAAGCTTGGAGATGTGTGTCCCCGCAGTGATGGTGCCTGTGCCGTGGTGCTGGCAGCCGATGGCGTGGCACAGAAAATTACCCCGAAACCGGCCTGGTTTATTGCAAGTTCGGTGCGTCATACCTACACCTGGTTTGGTGATTCTACCAATTATAATGAGGGGCTTGTGTCTCTGCAACGTGCCTCTTCGGAAGCATATGAACGTGTGGGCATTAAAAATCCGTCTGAGGAGCTGGATGTTGCAGAGTTATATCTGCCCTATACCTATGCCGGATTAAAATATATCGAAGCGTTGGGTTTCTGTGGACCAGGTGAGGGTGCCCGGTTTGTGGGTGACGGTCATACGGAAATGGATGGTAAAATTCCCGTCAACCCATCAGGGGGAGTCATCAGCACCAACTGCATTGGGGCAACTGCTCTTTTACGGGTGGCAGAGGCTGCCATTCAGATCATGGGAAAAGGAGATAAGCGACAGGTGCCCGATGCCAACCTTGCATTGGCCACCGGTTTTGGCGGCTGTTTCTGGTCCGACGTGGTCATTTTAAGTGGGGATCGACCGTAAACCATATGAGGAGATTGAGTAAATGACAAACAAAACCGTTGAGAATCAACGACTGACGGTGAAAATGGAAACGCCAATGCCCTATGAATGGTCCATTGGCAGATATGGCAGCCGTTTTTTTCAGGAGATAAAAGAGAAAAGTCGATTTATCGGTATTCGGTGCCCGGAATGCAACAAGGTTTACGTGCCACCCAGACGGGTATGCGGTCCTTGTTTTAAAGAGCTTGATGAACTTGTGCCCCTGCCCAACAGGGGAAAAATAACAGCTTTTTCCATTGTGAATTATCCATTTAATGATCCCAATACCGGAGCCCAGCGACCCATTCCCTATACCTACGGATACATCCAGATAGAGGGGGCCGACAATATCTTTTCACATATTATCAATGAAACTGATCTTGATAAAATAAAGGTGGGTATGTCGGTTAAAGCAGTGTTCAAGGAAAAAGATGAGATGGAAGGGCACATTAACGATATCAAGTATTTTGATATCGTTGAATAGAACTCACCATGGAGATCTGGTTCTTTTCATCATTGCCAAAAACGACGAAAGTTGAATCAAATTTGAATTTTTAAATTTCAGGTTTGATTAATCCCTAATTTCTTATCCTACAGCAAACAAGGGGGCTCATTGAAACGGGAGCATGGCATTGGGTATCAAGATTACTGATAACAGGTATAAATTTCCGGGGGTAGGCGGGGCATCTATTCAGGGATCCAGTCACCATTCCCGTTGCCAGGATGCCGTTTTGCTCAATTTTCAGACAGGCTTTTTTGCCGTTGCCGATGGGGCTGATCGTTATCCTGGTACTGCCGTGACGGTTCTTATGGCGTTTGATTCACTGTTTTTATGTTGGAAATATAATGAATTTTCCAATGAAGAAATAGACGAATGTTCCAGGAATGTGATGGAAAAAATTCGATGTGAATCAACACAACTGCTTTCCTTATTGAAAGGCAGAGTCGGAAGTACTCTGACAGGTCTAAAACTGATGGCATCTCGGGAAGGTCCGTGGGGTGTGATTCTTCATACTGGAGACAGTGATTTGTATGAATATCTTCCTGCTGCAGGAGTGATTCGGCGCATCACCCGAAACAACTTCTGGATGGTGGGAAGAACCGATCATTTATTTCAACTAGACCGGTTTCAATTTACAGATCAGAGTATTCTTTTGTGGGTTACCGACGGTATTACAATAATGAATCGTAAGTTTTCCAGTGATTTCCCACATACAAGCCGATCCTGCTGCAATGCCGCAGCGGTGGAGGATATTCCGGAAAAACTGCTCTCCATACAGGCATCTGTGGGGCAAATAAATGATGATGCAGCCGTTATGGCCCTTACCCCTTCCAGAATCGTCCCTTCGAAACAAAAAATTATTCTGGGATATGAAGATGCCGGTGTTGTATTTTGACATTTATATGACTATTGATACATGACGGGAGGCGAATTGAAAGACAAATAATATTGGCATATTTATTTTAAATGTCTAATATGTCAGTGCGAATTATCAGAAGAAAAAAATAATAAACGACGATAATGCGCTTTTTTCCCAAGAAAGGGATGGTTGTCGCTATTTTGACAATCAACCACTCCAGGATGAATAATTCCGTTAATTTGACATGCTTCGGGCATTGAAAGGGCAAATTAATGCCCTGCGTTTTGCCCGAAAATCAGAGTAGTGATCGTTACCGGGGGTGAGATGAAGTCTTTTATTCAGATTTAGCTCATCTTCAATGTTTTAATCCCTTGACGATGATCTCAAAGGCGGTGTTCAAGGTCTGTTTTACAAAATTTTTCTCATTGTTTAATAGGTGTTTGCTGTTTACCCAGAGAACAACTCCCGAGTAAGTAGACCAGATAATATCTGCAACGGCAACGGGATGTCTTTCAATAAAAACACCGTTGTTAATACCCTCCTCGATTATGGATGCCATAACACCAAGGGATCGGGAAGAAGTTTTTTTAATATCATTGATAATTTTTTCTGAAATATTTTTCAATGAATCGCCGGACTGCATATGAAATAGGTTGATCAGCAACATGGGATCTGATTCATAGGTTTTGATAAAAATCTTTTTTAAATTGTAAAGTTTTTCTTCAGGGGAGAACTGCTGACGATTCACCTCTACAATTTCTCTTGTCAGGCTCTTCAGTATCTCAACGGAAAGCAGGGTATGCAGCTCCTCTTTATTATTAAAATAAAGATACAGTGTCCCTGGGCTTATTTCAGCTTCATTGGCAATCTGTTCAACCGTAGTCCGGAAAAACCCTTTGGATAAAAACACCTTTTTTGCTGCGGCCATTATCATGTCATATCTTTCTTTTTTTTCTCTCAATTTTCTTTCTTTAATACCCATAAGTACGCCTTTTACTTTGCTTGATTCGAAAAATGAAATACAGATGTTTTGTTTGATAAAAAACCGGCAAGGCAACCCCGGAGTTTTTAGCTCAGGGGTTGTTGACGGTGTCGTAAGATAATGTAGTTCATTTTTGTGTGTGGTTGGTCGTGTATGCAGGAAAAATAGGTATCTGTTGTGGGGCTGTTCAACCTTTTGTATATACGGCCATGCCGGGTACAGACATAACAAATATTTAAACGGGAGAATGCCAATGCCGCCGAGAACTCTACTATCGGCATATTTATAAAAAATTACCATTGTAGAAGCCTCTACCATAATAAAAAATGGAATTATAATAATTCCAAAATTTTGAACGAAACTCATATAAATAATGCCGCGTTGTCCAAAGCTGGGTGCCGTTATTGAACCGTACGTGATTCAACGGGTCCATCTGTGCCACAATGGTGGCGTTTTAAGTTATGGAGAAAAAGGAGTAAACAACTTTTGCCTGCCATTATGATACAGGAACGCTATCAGGTGTCAGGGCAGCCTTGGTGAATAGGTCAAGTACGGTGTCTATTTCGTACATTTTGTCAAAAGGGCCGTCGCTAAAAATTATCCAGCGCAGTGACAGGTGAAGAAACGTGCCGAAAAACATGTTTTTAAAAACCCTTGAATTCAGATCTTTACGAAAAACACCTTGTTTTTTGCCATCTTCGATGATTTCAATAAAGCTGTCCTTATAATTTTTATAGTTGTCATATGCATCGGAATTGTAAAAGTTCCTATTTAAAAGCGTGTCCAATACAAATACCCTTAGATAATTTCTGTTCTTTGTGAAAATTGAAAAATGAAGTCGCATAAAACGGCGGAGTTTTTCGACTGGCGTTTTGATATGGAAAGACTCTTTTAAGGTAATGTTCAGCTGTTCCAGTCTGAATTTTGAGATGGAGAGAAGAAGATCCTCTTTGTTTTTGAAATAGTCATAGATGGAGCCTTCAGCAACGCCTGCCTGTTTAGCAATTTCAGAAATTTTGGCATTGTTAAATCCGAATTGTGAAAATACGGATTCAGCCGTTTCTATGATTCTCAGGCGTTTATCAGAAAGGTTTTGAGGGATAGCTTCATTATCAATCATGCTGAGAAGTATGGAGAGAATATTCTCCCAGTCATTGACGCTTTTATCAATTTCACCGGTGAGTACGCAGGTGATTGCCTCGGTATCCAGTGTGCCGTAAATGATGTCTCGGATAAGACTGAGATCCACAGTGTTAGAAAAATCACCGTTCAGGACACCCCGTTCAAGAATTTTTTTACAGATTGAAGCATGTTCACGAATCAGTGCATAGGCCGGAGTTGTATAAAATTCAGGATTGGCTCGGTAATCAAACACCAGATTACGCACGTAATCCTGATGATTATCATTGTAATTCAGGCCATACCAAATGAATTTGCTCAGTTGAGACTTGGGGTCCAGGATTCCTTCAAGTTGCTCTTTGAGAAGGATGAGGGAGGCGGTCATCCGCTTCTGTGCTACACTGAAGACAAGTCCTTTTTTGCTTTTAAAATATTGATACGCATGGGAATCAACAACATTGGCCTTTCTTGCAATTTCGGCAATGGTGGTTTTTGCTGCTCCCTTTTGGGACAGTAACTCCTCTGCAGCTTCCAATATCCTTAATCTTGTTTCGTTCATATATGTTTCCATTTATCCATAATAAGTTTAATTAGGATAATTATTAATTGTTTCAATAATGATGGACCTGTAAAAAGTCGGCCCATAAAATTCTCGGTACATCATACCAGGGTTCAGCGGGTTGCTTGACCACAATATGTTGTGATGAAAAGATGCGCCTCGGACTTTTTCCGAGACCATCAATAATGGTTGAAGGAAATTTATTTTAACCTTTATTGTAATTTATCCTTATCGTTTATATTTATATAATTATCGCATGTTTCTTAATGTGTATCAAGAAAAATCAATATAAAATCAGATACTTTTATTTTGTGAGTAGTGAGGTGTTAAATATAAACCATCTTGTTTCAGTGATGAATCATGTTCTTTGAGGAAGAGTGGTCACAGTGTCGTGTGTTTAAGCAGGTGCGTTTTCAAAGAGGTTGCTTGATTTGAGGTGTAGATTATATTGATATGCCCGATTTTGATTTGACCCTCCATTGATTGGTACCAAATTCTTCAAGAATGTCAATATTCAGGTAATCTTTGGTGGTGCGTAGAATCGCAAATGTATGGGGCTTTTGTGAACCGATGTATTGGCTACCCGGGTTGCATATCAAAATGCCGTTTTTATTGTTCAAATACCAATGATGGGTGTGGCCAAAGAGCAGGCAGCTTGCACCGGCCTCCCTGGCGGTATCTGCCAGAGTTTGTATCTGTTGTTCCCATTCTGATTGGGCCTGATAAGCATTGATATCCAGTTGGTGTCCATGGAGCAGCATGATCTTCCAGCCATTGGATTCCAGATGAATAATTTCAGGCGTTTCATCACCATAATCCTCGTTTCCACGAACCCCAGTAAATGGTATGCTGCAAGATTCGGCAATTAACTTTCCATCAACAAGACCGTCACCCAAGTGGAGTATGTGAGATACCTTGCTACCTGCTGATGTTAACGCCTTTTTTATGCCCTTGCTGTTGCCGTGAGAGTCGGAAAAAATTACTATTTTTGTTGGAAGAGGGTCAGCTGCATCCAATGATGCGGTAATCAACATGAATCATTCCACCCCATGGCTTCAACCCGGCAGGCTCTGATTGTCTGGCAAAGGGATTTTTCGTCGTGGATGCTGTTATCCAGTTCTGACCAGCAGCGACCTATATCCGAAAGGACATGAGCATCACTGCACCCGAGACCAGCAATATTCTTTTTTTCCATTACCTGTCGTGCAAGCAACATAGATTTTTTTTCGTAGGAAGGGTGTATGATCTCCAGACCATCCACATCAAGATCGTAAATGTCATTGCCGCAACCGTAATATCCTTCACCCCTCTTCTTTTTTTTAAAAGGGTGGGCAGCCACAACCACACCGTTTCGGGAGTGGACCATTTCAATCAACTGAGGTGCCGTCTTGTTTGACCCAAGGCTTTCAGGATACCCAAATACTAAGAATTCTCCTTGAAATTCTCCCCGCAGTGAATAACAGGCCGCCTCTTGTCCCGGAATGACCACAAGATCCTTCACATCGCTTTTTTTGATAAGTCGGTATAGCTCGTCATCTGGCCAGCGGATCCCATGTTCAGTGAGAGCAATCATGCCAAGACCCAGCTCAGCGGCTCTTCTTAAGGCTTCTTCCGGTTCAATGATGCTGCATCCAGAAAACCGTTGGGTATGAATGTGCAGATCTGCTTTCAAAACACCTCCAGAATCAGCCTTTCCAAGATGGCTGAAGTTTAAATCATGCCGGGCATTACAATGGTTTGGGCTGCGTGTTTTTTTCCTGTTGTCAGCAGTTTTGTCCGGCAGCATGAACGGCGGCAACCTGGGCATTGAGGTTTGCAATGTAGGCATTGCGCTCCATGAGTATTTCGCCCTTCTGGTCATATTCTACTTTGACCATCAGGTCCACTGCATCCTTTATTTCTCCCTGGGCCTGATCCAGATAAATTTCAATCAATTGCCGATAGGCTCGGGTAGCAAGGATAGTACGATCCATATGCTTGTGTGCATCTTCTTCAGTATAAACGTACATGTGGGACATTGCGATGATATCAGGATTCAGTTGCACAAGTTTTTCTATGGATGCCATGTAATCGGAATAGGAGGTAACAAATTCAACCTTTACTTCAGTGCCGTCACCGGCAGGGTTTCCAAGTGCCTCCCCGGGGAAAAGCATGGAAAGCTCCGGAATAAAAAACGAAAGGTGATCCCGGGTGTGCCCTGGGGTTTCGTATACATGACAACTGATCCCACCAAGCTCAATTACGTCCCCTTCTTTAAGTGCCATGTCAAAGGCCATGGGAGTAATTTGAATGTTGTCTTCAGTGACCGGGATTTCATCTTTAAAATAATCACCCAGCTGGTCACTCAAAAAATTCATGGTTTTAATGACCGATGGTTTCTGCATCAGTTTTCCCACACGGGGAGCCGCTCCGGTTTTTACGTGGGGCAGTGCGCGTTTCAGGAAAGACAGTGCTCCCAGGTGATCATAATGGGATTGTGTAACCAGAATATAGTCAAGCTCATCTCCATTATTAAAGAACCTATTTAAATCCTTTAAATAGGAAGGGCCTAAAATATTTATGCCAGCCTCGATCATCAGGTTCTTTTTCTTCCCTTTGATCATGTAGCCCGGGTATATATAATGCCCGGCAGCTGAAACGGTGTTATTTATTTTTCCGGTTGCTTTAAGTATCATATTCTTCGCCCCGCTGTTCGTTGTGGAAGATGGATCTGACAGTTTACACTTGATCAAGTAATAATCCCATTTTTTAGGTGCTCTCAGAAAAAGTGTAAATTATTTTTGATATGGTATGACTGATGCCGTGTTTTCATTAAATCATACGGATTATGATCAATTTAAACCTTAATTAAAAGTGCCTCGCCTTGGGAGAGCCCGCCACAGATGGCAGCAACGCCGGTGCCACCCCCTTTTCGCATCAATTCGTACATCAGGGTCATTGTAATTCGTGCACCACTGGCACCAACTGGATGTCCAATGGCAATGGCGCCACCGTTGACGTTGGTTTTTTCCTGCAGTGCCTTAAATCTGTCCGGATCATTTTCTGCCAGCATCTTCAGGGAAACCAGAGTGACAGCGGCAAATGCTTCATTAATCTCAATGTTGTCGATATCGTTAATATTCATGTTTTTTGATGAGAGCATTTTTTCAATAGCCTGGGCTGGTACACATGCCATGTATTTGGGTGAACCGGCAGCGGGCTGACATGCCTCAATGGTTGCCATTACTTTAAGATTCAGCTCTTCAGCCCTTTCACGGCTCATAATCAACATGGCTGAAGCACCGGAATTGAGACCCGGAGCATTGGCTGGTGTGATAGTTGGGCTGCCGTATACTGTTTTTAATTTTGCCATTTTTTCTTTGGACACATTGGCCCTGGGAGATTCATCGCGGTCCATGACAACGGGATCACCCTTTTTCTGGGGAACTTCAACGGTCATAAGCTCTTCACCCACCTTATACTTTCCTTCTTCAAAGGCCTTAAACCATCTGGCATGGCTGCTTGCCGCCCATTCATCCTGAAGTTCTCTGCTGACATCGTATTCCAATGCTACATGACCGGCATCGGTGGCCACCGGTGCAAATCCCTTTCTGCTGTATCCCAGTTCAAACAGCACGTCTTCCAGCTCAATGGGGCCGATGCGATTTCCCCAGCGGGCCTTGGCTGCGCTGGCTATAAAAGGAACATTACCCATATTCTCAGCCCCGCAGGCGATGACTGCATGGGCATCCCCCGATTTGATGGCACGATATCCCAGCCGAAGGGCTGACATTGATGAACAGCATGCCCGGTCAATGGTCATGGAAATACTGTCTTCGGGAAAACCTGCCAGTAGACTGATTTGTCTTGCTGGTACATTGGTGTAAATGGCATATTCCGCTGGAATACAGGTGCCGTAATAGATTTCATCCACTTTGTCAGGTGATACGTTGACCCGGCTAACCACTTCTTTTAGCACTTTTACGCCCAGTTCAATACTGTCCATGGATTTCAGTACACCATCGAATCGTCCAAACGGGGTTCTGACGGCACTGACTATTACGACATCGTCTTTTTTCATGGCACATGCTCCTTTGTTTTGATTGGTATTTATATTTGCATTTATATTTCAATGAATACTATTCATGTTAAAATGTCAATAGAAAATAATAATGTCTTTGTCAAAAATACTCGATGAGGGGGTTGAATCAATATAATAAGTACTATATATGTGTATTTTATATATATTAATGGCATATGTTGTGTCTTAGGCAATACATTAAATATTGAAGATGTGTCTGAAGATTTTTCTTGACAGCGAATGTTTGTTTGAATTATACTCAATTTCATTCAATTATAGATATGGAATAGTAGCGGTTTAATGCGTTGTGTCATCAGTCAGAATGAGTTGAGGCCAGCTTTCTGCTTGGTTTTAATAGTCGTTTTCCCAGGGTCAAAAGTGCGAAATTCTCGAGAATGCTGATTTCTACCTTTTAAAGCAATTGCTTGTATGCGGTTCCGCTTGGGGATTGTGGGCGTTTTTGATATATTTAGGAAACTTTGAGATTAGAATTTGATGAAAAGTGTTGGGGGATTATTTTTTTGAATATTGTTCAATTTAACGTAATGTGAGGAAACAAATGAAACGAAAAAAAAAGAAAATCGATGAAGTACAAAGTCTGGCACAGACCATAAATAAAGAGCTTGTGGGAAATGTTATTGTGATGTGCATTATTGCCCTTTGCAGCTGGGGACTGGCATTTGGTTCTTTTGGTGATGTCAGGGGGATTGGCACATATATTGGTTATGTGGTCTGCATGATCCCATATTTTACGGTTGTTCAAACCTATGCTCCCTTTATAAATAAACGCGCGGAGCTGGTGGCAGGAAAGTGGGAATTAAAACCCGATGAAGAGAGAGTCGCCAGCGAACCTTTGCTTAATGTGTGGTCACGTATTCTTCCCCGGGCCCTGTTGTATGGATTTGGTTCGATGTTCTTGCTTGTGGCGGTTATGTATCTTTTTAAATGGCAGCCAGCTCCGGTTATTATTGTGCTGGTTGTGCTGGTGATCAATATTGTCAACACCACTTTACTGTTGAAAAAATATCTCTCTGAAGATCTAATTGCCTTTGCTGGAGCCATGAGTAAGGGAAGAGGATGCGCCGAAAAAAAACGTCCCCTGGCTGGATATCTGCTTGTGGAGCATGCCATACCGTTTATCATTTTGCAGGGATATATTAACGGGTGTATTGCCAATCGTGCCTTCTTTTTTGAGACTGTGAAGGCCGGTGTGAACTATGTTCCTCTGCATGCTCTTTTACCTGATGCGTTCATTGTTTTCATAATTCTGGCACTGGTTCAGTGGATGTTTTCCAACTGGCTGGTCCGAGGGGATGTCCGGTTGCATCGAATTTCAGCAGAGGGGTTCATCCATCTGTCCTGTAAAAAAGTTTTCGGACTAATTTTTGTTGGCGGTGCAGTCGTCGTTTTTTTGTACTGGGGTATTCTGTCTCTTGGAAATGTTCCGGGGCTTACAGTTGGCATTGCGATCTCTTTCAAGATAGCTATTGTCATCATTAGTACTATTTTTGGGGCCTGGCTGGGAATAAACTGGGGAGGATTCAGAAGTCAGAGCCCACCCCAAAGTGCTTGATGTTAGAATCAAGTTCATAAATACTGTTAAATGTTTTTCTCCAAGTGATAGCTGGCAATGCGTTATGAAATTAATATCTTGAATGTCAATGTCAAAGCTAAAGGCGTTTCCACTCAGATTAAAACCAGAGAACTCGTTCGGAAACGTCGTCGACAAATTGTAGATGCCACGGCACGTCTGTTTGTTGAATAAAGTTAATCTTAAGTAAGCCCAAGTAAAGGAGAATAACCATGGCTAAATGTTTATGGAAACCATCGGAAAAAAGAATAAAAAAATCAAACATGGTCACATTCATACAATCGGTTAACCAGGCCCATGGAAAAGATTTTTCTGATTATGATAGCTTATACCAGTGGTCCACGGAAAACATTGGAGCGTTCTGGGCTCAGATGTGGGATTTCGCAGATATTAAAGCCTCTAAAAAATACGATCAGGTGATTGACGATCCTGAAAAAATGCCTGGGGCAAAATGGTTTGAGGGGGCCCGGCTTAATTTTGCCGAGAACCTTTTGAAATACAGGAACGATTCCACCGCACTTATCTTCAGGGGTGAGGACAAAGTAAGGCGAACGCTTACGTATAATGAACTCTACAAGGAAACCGCAAGCGTTGCAGCATCACTTAAAGAGCTTGGAATAAAACCCGGTGACCGTGTGGTCGGGTATATACCCAATATGCCGGAGACCATTATTGCCATGTTGGCCGCGACAAGTTTGGGGGCAACATGGTCATCCTGTTCCCCGGATTTCGGTATAAAGGGAGTGCTTGACAGGTTCGGGCAGACGAAACCACGGGTACTTTTTACCACGGACGGGTATTTTTTCAAAGGAAAGTCCATTGATAACATGGATAAAATTGCCGGGATCATCGATGCTGTGCCGTCCATTGAAAAGGTTGTTTTTATTCCTTATGTCAACGAAGAACCAGATATCCATTCTCTGCCCAATGCAGTGCACTACAAAGATTTTAAGAATGAGGATGCCCAGGATATAGAATTTGAACAGCTCCCGTTCGACCACCCTCTTTATATTATGTATTCTTCAGGCACCACCGGGCTTCCCAAATGTATGGTGCAAGGCGCCGGGGGCATCTTGATTAACCAGATGAAGGAACTGCTGCTTCACACTGATCTTAAACCTGAAGATACTATTTTCTATTTTACCACCTGTGGATGGATGATGTGGAACTGGCTGACAGCATCTCTGTCCACCGGGGCAACCCTGGTCCTTTTCGACGGTAACCCGTTTCATCCAGGTCCGGAGTATCTGTGGCAGATGGCGGAAGAAGAAAAAATTTCCGTATTCGGCACCAGTGCCGGATATATTGCCGCGCTGAAAAATGCAGGGGTTAAACCAGGCAAGCAGTTTGATCTGAGTGCTATGAAAACGCTTCTTTCTACAGGGTCTCCTTTGTCCAAGGAAGATTTTGAATTTATTTATGACGAAGTTAAAAGCGATCTGCAACTCTCCTCAATCTCAGGCGGATCAGACCTTAACGGCTGTTTTGCCCTTGGAAACCCGATTGGTCCGGTCTATTCTGGTGAAATTCAATGCCGCGGGCTTGGTATGAAAGTGTTTGCCTATGATAATAGCGGTGCGCCTGTGGAAGGCCAGCAGGGCGAGCTTGTCTGTACGGCACCCTTTCCTTCCATGCCGATTTATTTTTGGAACGATGAAGACAATTCAAAATACCAGTCCGCTTATTTCAAAGAGTTTCCTGGTATCTGGGCCCATGGCGACTATATTGAAATTACTGAACAGGGCGGGCTTCTGATGTTCGGCAGATCTGATGCCACACTCAATCCGGGGGGGGTCAGGATCGGTACTGCTGAAATTTACCGCCGTCTGGAGCAGCTCGATGAAATTGAAGACAGTGTTGTTGTCGGGCAGAACTGGAACAATGATGTCAGGGTAATTCTGTTTGTAAAGACAAAATCAGCGGTTGAATTGACCGATGCCTTACAGAAAAAAATCAAGGCAGATATCAGGGTCAATGCATCTCCAAGACATGTCCCGGCTAAGATTATCAGCGTGTCTGATATTCCTTATACTCTGAACATGAAAAAAGTTGAACTTGCAGTAAAAAAAGTGATTCACGGGCAGGAAGTAACCAATAAAGATGCATTGAAAAATCCAGAGGCCCTTGATTTGTTCGAAAATCTCGAAGCACTGAAAAATTAAATCCAACTGGAGTCGGGCTGTAAGTCAACCGGATGAATGATGGTGCTGAGGTCCCAGTATCCCAAGCGATTTGTGGGAAAAATGGATTTTCACCACCTTTATAAATTCAGGGCAAAAGGTGGTTGAAAAGCTGGTTTTAACTTCCTTAACTGGGGGTTGACGGAAAATTTCATTTCTGAAAAGCTCTGACCAGGACTGATCAAAAAAAACTTTTCGTTTAAGGCTCAAGTATTCCCAGGGATCAAAAAGTAGGAGTTGACTATGGTCATTTGTCCGAATCCTTTTGTTTGCCTTTAAAGCATTGATAATATTACCCATTTATGTCAAAAAATGCTAAAAAGCAAGTGAGATATTAAAAAATATCATATAATTACAGTCCGTTATGAATTTGGACTTTTTACGAATCCATCAAATTTAAATCAAGGAGATAATTTTTAATGCGGACGTCTGAATTGGATATCTTATTTGAACCTCTTGAAATGCGGAATTTAAAAGTGGAAAATCGCTTGTTCATGGCGCCCATGGGCCAGAATTTCGACTTTGAACGCCTGAAAGCCTATTATGTTGCCAGGGCCAAAGGCGGGGTGGGGATGATCACCACCGGCGAGACCAGTGTCCATCCTTTGGGCCGGTTTTCCGGGAAGGATTCTCTGGCCCATGAATTGTGTCTGGAATCCGAAAATGACATCAAAACCCATGAACCCTTGGTAAAAGCGGTTCAAGAACATGGGGTGAAAATCATCTCCCAGATTAATCATGTGGGACGGTATGCCCAGAAGCGGCTGCTCGGCTGCCAGTCTGTGGCCCCGTCTGCAGTGGCCTCGAGATTTACCGGTGAAGTCCCAAGTGCCCTGTCTACAGATGAAGCAGATGCCCTGGTAACCGCCTTTGTCAACGCGGCCTGCCGGGCTCGGCAGGCTGGGTATGACGGGGTCGAGATCCTTGCGTGTTCCGGTTATCTGATCAGTCAGTTTCTTTCTCCGGTCACCAATTGTCGGACGGATTCCTATGGGGGTGACACCCTTAGTCGGGCCCGGTTCCTGCTCTCGGTTATCCGGGAAACCAGAAAGGCTGTGGGAGACGATTTTAACATTAGCGTGAAGATTGATGCCGAAGACAATGTTCCCGGAGGTCGGGTGCTTTCGGACACCCTAATGATCGCTCCAGAACTTACGGCTGCCGGCGCTGATCGCCTTCACATTTGGGCCGGGTGGCATGAAGCCGTTCGTCCCATGCTGCCCATGTTTGTCCCCCGGGGCGCATTTGCGGATTATGCCGCTGCGATCAAGGCCGTGGTGGATGTCCCCGTGGCTACGGTGGGTCGAATCAATGATCCATTGGTGGCGGCAACGATTCTCAAGGAAGAAAAAGCCGATCTCATCGGGCTTGCCCGGGCCTTGCTGTGTGATCCGGATTTCGTCAATAAAATCCGGGATGGTCGGCAAAGGAGTATTCGAAAATGCATGGCCTGCTGTCATTGTTTTGATGAACTGATGACGGGTAAAATGCCCAATGCTGGCCCGGTGGAAGTGACCTGCAGTTTTAATCCGGAACTGGGCAAAGAAGGCCTGAATCTCTTTGGGACGGTCAAAACCCCAAAGAATGTCCTGGTGGTCGGCGGTGGGCCGGCCGGTGCCGAGTGCGCCCGGGTTTGCGCATTGCGCGGTCATCGGGTGACCCTGGTAGAAAAGCATGACCGGATCGGGGGGGCAGTGCATTTGGCCTACCGCCCCCCCCATAAAATGGAACTTGAAAATGTGTTTGAGTACTACCGGGCACAATTAACCAGCCTGCCGGTGACCCTGCGTCTGGGAGAAACATTGACCGTTGAAACATTAGAAGCGCTGGCTTTCGATGTGGTGATTGTGGCCACGGGGGCCATACCCTTGGTTCCCCCCATTTCCGGTGTGGACAAGACCTGTGTAGTGACTGCGCTGGATATTCTGGATGGTAAAGCGACCGCGGGCAACTGTGTGGTGGTCATTGGTGGCGGATTGATCGGCGTTGAAACCGCTGAATTTTTAACTGAATTAGGAAAAAAGGTCACAGTGGTGGAGATGCGTGACAAGATCGCCCAGGATATGGGGCCCACAACCCGATGGGGCGTTATGGCCCGGATAAAAAAGAAGATGGACCTGATCACCTCAACGCGGGTGACCTCCATTACCGATGATGGGGTGGTGGTGGCTGATCAAGGAAATCAAAAGCACTTTATTGCTGCAGATACCATCGTTCTTGCCGTCGGTCTTAAGGGGGATACAAATTTTTCAAAACTCTTGACCTGCAGTGGCGTTTCCCATCATGTTATCGGATCGTGCCGTTCACCGGGAATGGTGAAAAACGCGGTTCATGAAGGATTTGATCTGGGGTGCAGAATATAGCCCGGCTTTGTCAGTAAACTTATTTACCTTTGACTACCATGGGGGTAGTCATACATTGATTGTAAATCTGTGACAACAATGATTTCAGTGTTTCATCAATTTCCCAGAAAATCTATACGCCCGGACCTTCAAAACTCCTCTCTAATTCAGGCGGTTTTTTATGGGAGATCCTTACCAAGGCCAGGCTCTGGGTCGGGCATTTTGACACGCAGACACCACACCCAAGGCAGTATGATGAATTAATCGACAAGGTGTCGTCGGACATTTCCAAGGCGTCGTAATGACAAAAATCCACACACTCGCCACACCCGATACAGGTATCCATATCCACGCGAGCCACAAAGTTGCTGGTCTCGGTGACCGGATATCCCATGTCGCGCAGCGCTTTATGTTTTTTCAGATATACGCAGCAGCAATCGCAGCAATTGCATAGCACCACATTTTCCTTAGAGTTCGTGTTGCCGGTGAAGTGAACCGTGCCAGCATCTTCACATTTCTTGAGCAATTGACAAACTTCTTTTTGGGTTAATCGATCCGCATATCCTCTTTCAACCAAGTAATCGGCTGTCTTCCCGAACCAAATGCAACACTTACTTGGTGAACCGGATTTACAGGGGTTTCCACTGAGCTTGGCAATATGCCTGCACCCGCATTCCCCGGCAGCGTAGGAGGTCTCGCTTTCAACAATCTGACTGACCCGTTCAGTACTGGCGATTTCCTTGTCCCCTTCAACCTCTTGTTCAATGGCGATGATACGACTCAGCGGCGGTGAGAATAACTGTTTTGCCATTTCCGGGTCCTGTAAAACCTCTTTCATCAATTCGGCTTCCTGCATAGAGGCTTGCCTGGCCAACACAGCAAACTTTTTCGTGCGTTCATCCTCGTTGCCTTTAAGCAACTGCATTTCCATGAAACCCGGCTCAAAGGGCAGGACTGAATATTCACCTTGGCCATCATCGATTTTTGCTTCAAAGATCAAGCCATCCTTGGACATTTGCGCCAGCATTCCGGCAAGTTCATCCTCATCTCGATCCAATGTCGTGGCCAAGGCCGTTGCCGTATACGCACCCAGTGGGAAATCACCAATCAATCCGGCCTGATCTTTTGTGAAAAGTGTATTCATAAGTTCCAGCATGGCCGGGGTTGGCGCGTGTTTTACCACATTCAGATTCATACGTTCAATCAATCGGACATAAGGACTTTTTTCCATTTTTTTCTCCCAGGATAATTTGGTTACCCCCTGTGCGGTCGTATAAATAATTTATACTTACCCTGCAGGCGGTGTAAAGAATCTTAAGTTTTTATACAGCAACAAACGTGCCGATACCAATAAGCGAAAACAGCAAACCGTCCAAATCCGCTATCAATCCTTCCTTACGCGGTGCCGTGATCCGGGTCTGCCTTGCCCTGCCGGGGGGGGAATGTTGAGTTTTTTTATTTTACTTCTCAGGGTATTGGGATTGATGTCGAGTAATTGAGCTGTCCCCCCGGTTTGGCAGTGTCATTACGTGATCGGATTTCCAGAATGGGGTTTGGGAGATGGATGTGATGAGTTTTACAGCTCCCAATTGTTCATATATTTGAGTTGGCATCTCCACTCTCATTTTTAAGCCAGTTTATCCAGGCATCCACTCCTTTGCCGGTCTTGCAGGAAAGTTCAAAAATATGAATATTCGGATTTAATTTTTTCACCCTCTGCTGCATGGCCTCGATATCAAAATCAGAGTAGGGTAAATAATCAAGCTTGCTGACAATGAGAACGTCACAGATGGAGAACATCAAGGGGTATTTCAATGGTTTGTCATCGCCTTCCGGAACACTTAAAATCATTACTTTTTTATTGGCACCGGTATCAAACTCGGCGGGGCATACCAAGTTTCCCACATTTTCAATAAAAACAATATCCTGATTCTGCCAGTCCATATGCTCAAGCCCTGATTTGACCATGGTGGCATCCACATGACAAAAACCGCCGGTTCTCAGTTGTACGGCAGGCCTTCCCGCGGCGGCAACCTTGTGGGAATCCACCATTGAATCAATATCTGCTTCAATGACACCGATTTTCAAATCCTGCTTCAACATTTCAATGGTTTTTAGTATCAAGGTGGTTTTTCCCGCACCCGGTGAAGACATCAAATTGAGCAGCAAGGTCTTTGCCTGATTGAACTCGGAGCGAATCTGGTTTGCAAGTTTTTCATTGTCTGCAAGAATATCCTCTTTGACTTCAATAAGCCTTACGTCTTCTTTCATAGAACCTCCATATTTCCAATGTGGTAGCCGTTACCCGATTCAAGGGAGATATCCTCACTCTGGCATCCGGGACATGCAATCGTTTCTGTTTTGTTCATATCAACTTGAAACGTTTTTGCACAGGACTGGCATTTAAACATAACTGGTGTTTTATTGATTTTTAATTTGCAGCCTTGGGCAATGGTGTCTTTACTAAGAAAATCAAAATACCGCTGCATCCATTTCGGTTCAAGATCACTTAATCCTCCCACCTTGAGTTCAATGGAAATGATTTTTTGAGCCGCGTTGGCCGTAGCATGTTTTAAGCAAATATCCAACACTTTTTGAATGACCGGAAGCTCGTGCATTATTGTTAATAATTTCCTTTTTTATGGGTAAAAATGGCTGATCCCACCATCATTAATTTTCACCGAAATTGGGATGTGCAACATTGTCTCCCTTTTTGCCCCATTGATAAACGGCAAAAAGGGTGCTTTCGATTAAATGTGGGTGTTTACTCGAAAATGACTTTGTCTTTGTGGAAAGGTAGACTACTTTTGCAACGTTGTCTCAATACCGCCGGTCATGGCCAGGTTCAGAATCGTCTGGTTTCGGTCCTCCATGCTCACCATATATTCATAGTTCATGCCGTTCAAGGACATGTTAAAGGCCTCCTTGGTCATTTGCAGGGCCAAAGCGCTTTTTTGAGCCATGGCCGTGGCCATCTTTTTTGCGGCGGGCATCAATTCTTCCCGGGGGTAAACATGGTTAACTAAACCGATTTGCAGGGCCTCATTGGCACCGACCTTGTTTCCAGTCAGACACATCTCAACGGCTTTGCCCCATCCCACGATACGCCATAGAAAATAACTGCTGCCCATGTCGGCCCCGCCAACTCCGAGATTAATGAACTGGGCTCGAAACACGACATCATCACTGGATAACCGAATATCCGAGGTGTATGCCAAGGAGAGTCCCCCGCCAATGGCCGCCCCATGGACTGCAGCGATAATGGGCTGGGGAGCCGTCCGCATGAGCCGAAACATCAGCGACAGACGCCGCTGGAACTGATAGACACCCACCGGGGACTGAGCCATCTCCTTATCTGCTTGATACATGGCCTGGATATCCTTTAAATCAAGCCCTGAGCAGAAACCGCGATCTCCTTCACCCCGGAGCAGAATCACCTTTACCGAGTGATCCGTTTGCCGATGCTGCCAGAAATCGATGAGTTCTTCGGTCAACTGCCGATTGATGGCATTGACCATGGCCGGTCGATTCAAGGTCAAAATACCCAGATTTTCTTCCACTTTGTATTTAATGGTCTTGTATGTCATTTTTTTCCCTGATTGATAAAAATACTGAAATTATTGTTGTCACTGATTTACAATCAATGCATACTACCCCATGGCAGTCAAAAATAAATAAGGTTCTTCCGGTTAACGCGTACTTTTTATTGTGAAGATCGAAAAGCTTGAGTTTAAAGAAGGTTCTTCCGAAAATCCCGTGCTTTTGATCCTAAGGCGGTATTAAAGTTCTCTGAAAATATTTGGCCCTTCATCCCTGGCAGAGACATATCCGCGATACCCGATGAATTCCTGGTTTTCCATCAGCTCTAAAAGCGCTGACGTTTTTTTGTAGTCGCAAAACACCGCTGGCCAGAGTCCAGCCGGGCGATGATAATGGGCACGAAGATGCCGTCAAATGTATCCTGAAGAACCATATAAGGCGAATTATGAAGAACCGTATAGGTCTCCACTGTTGCCGGTCCGTTGGGCTTTTCGCATAGAACAGGGCTCTTCAGGGCTTTTATCTTGTTTTCGATACTCTCTTGGGATTCACGTTCCCAGGCCTTCAGTGGTTTTTTTCCACTGTATATTCCCACGGAATGTTATGATGACGGGGTGATTTGTTTTTGTTGGAATTGACATATTTTTCTCCTATACGTAATTTATAATTACTACCCACTACATAAAGAAATCCATCCCCATCAAGTTTACCAAGATCTCCTGTATGGTACCATCCATCCTTGAGCGCGGAATCTGTTAACTCCTGCCAGTTGTAATATCCCTTCATGATTCCGCTTTCTTTTGCAACAATTTCACCTATTTCTCAGGAGGCAGCTGCCGTCCACAGTTGTTTACTACCCGAACGGACATACCATCCAAGGCACAGCCCACAGATTCGGGTTTTTGCAAGTGGAGGGGATTTGATGTCAAGGTGGCTGCATTTTCCGTCATACCGTACATTTCAAGAATGGGAACCTGAAACTTTTCCTTTAGTTGCTGGTAAAGTGCCACAGGAAAACTTGCTCCGCCACTGGTAATACGTTTAAGGCGGCTGAAGTTATATGTATCCAGGTCGGGAGCAGCAAGGATATCTTGAAAAGCAGGGGCGACGCCTCCTATGATTGTAACACCATGACGGTTGAAGCATTCCAGGTGTTTGGATACGTTTTTAAAAATGATTTGATATTTTATTTCAAATGAACCATATTCATTTGGAGTTGTCAACTTTTTTGTTATTTTTCCCCTGTATTTGTTGTTTTGGGGAAGGGGGCGTGTATTCTGGTGCTTTTAAGCGTGTAGATGGTTGGGTGAACCCATCTGTTTATGGAGGGCCTTACGTGGCGTTTTTTGAATCTACATATCTATAAAAAAATATAAAATTAGTATGTTATCGCTATTTTATTCTGAATACACACGCATTGGCTACATGAAATGGTTATTTTTTTAAGTGGCTACCTTTCAGATGGATTATTGAGTGTATCTATATGAAAACATATAGTAATTAATCGCTATTTCTTAATAAAGAATACTTGGGAAAAAAGCCTTGACAGGCATTTGATATGTTGCTATCAATGAATAGAGCTCAAAATAATAATTTATTCGAGGACAAATCATTTATCTAAAAAGCAGCATGTAAGCGTAATTACAACCCATGCGCCAGAATCGACCCCTTGAATAGATACTTATTTGTCATAATTCATCAAGCGTAGAATCGTTTTTATCTATATTCTATATTTTGGGTTCCTTGCAGTTTTATGTGGGTAGGCTGGATTATACGCTAACCTGCATGAAACAGAGAGGAACGTATATTAAAGAACAATTCGCTGAAAAAGGAAAAATGAACAATGGAAATTAAACACATTACCGTGTTGGGATCAGGGACAATGGGGCATGGTATCGCCCAGGCAGCACTATTTTCAGGATTGTATGTAAATCTTTACGACATCAGCCAGGAGATAGTGGATCGGGGTGCCGGGGTGATTCAGACAAATATTGAAAAACATTTTGTCGGTAAAGGGAAAATAACAAAAGAAGAAGGCGACGCCATTTTTGCCAGATTAAAGGCCGTTGCCGATC
>Ga0307929_1000555_pt1 | contig 35436 bp, 35 predicted proteins | sample AceLakmetage1330_FD_203160 | JGI IMG/M metagenome (GOLD analysis project Ga0307929, IMG submission 203160) | Saline water microbial communities from Ace Lake, Antarctica - #1330 | ecosystem: Environmental > Aquatic > Non-marine Saline and Alkaline > Saline | place: Antarctica: Ace Lake...
GTTTGCCACAGGTATTAACGCCAAGAATCAGAATTATAAATTTTTTGGGTGTTTGTCTAGTGAAAGATTAACATTTAAATACGTGGATTGATACTACTTCTAAACATAATGAATTAATAATCAGGACGCCCAAATATCAAATCCAACAAAAACAACATGTGTAAACTATTTATTGGAAAGATTTATAAATAATTAGACTTTACTTTCGGTTATGGTCAAAAAAAACTCTATTAAACTTTCTAAAAAACAGCTTGAATTCAATAAAATTCTAGATGAAATGAGCTTATCTCATCATGATAAAACTAATATTAAGTACTTAATAGGCTATTTTAATAATGAAAAGGATAAAGAATTGGCTAGTAGAAGTTATTTGTTCCAAGGCGAACCTGGAGTTGGAAAATCCTTTCTAGCGGACAAAATAGTTTCTCTTATAAAAAAAGAGATATTGTATCTTGGTTTTTCAAAACCAGATATTCAAGGATTAAAATATTTTGAAGATATGGAACAATTGCTTCTTGCAATTGATAATAACAAAGAACAAATAATTTATCTTGATGATTTAAATTATATTTTTAATAAAGAAAATTTTGGCGAAATTAGTTCGGAAGATAAACGATCTTTCTTAAAAATATTAAATACTGTTAAGAATCAAGCTAATAAAATATTTATTACAACGCTTAATGATTTAAATGAATTAGATGAACGAATGATTGATAGAGTTGAAGTTAAAATCCAATTTGATATTCCTAATGCGGACAGCAAAAAAACTTTTCTAACACAAAAATTCAAGAAATATTTATCACCTAAAAAGATAGAAGTCTTAGCAACAAATTCAATAGGTTATAATTATAGAGACTTGCCAGAACTAATAAAACTAGCATACAGGTTCGATAATAAATTATCTGCAAATACACTCAAAGAAGCAGTTAAAACCTATAAACCAACTCAATTAATGGGTTTTGAAGTATTAACTCCTAATATAGATTTATCTTCTGTTATAGGTAATAAGAACGCTATAAATGCCATTAAAAGAATAAAGATGTCTTTTAAGAATAAATCTCTAAGTAAAGCATTAAACTTGAATAGAAATAACTTATTATTGTTTCATGGAACTGAAGGAACTGGTAAAAGTTATATGGCTCAAGCATTGGCAGGAGAACTAGAATACCCTTTAATCAATGTTAGAGGTGGAGACTTGATGACCAATAATCCTTTTAGCAATATTGATCGTATTGTTGGTTTATCAAAAAGATATAAACAATGCGTTATATTCATAGATGAAATTGATAAGCTGATAGGGTCCACTGGATTTCAAGATAATTTCTTAATAGGAGAACTTCAAAGACAAATAGAAGGTGCTGGTAAAGAGAAAGTTGAAGCAATCTTTATTTTAGCAATGAATAATCCTTCTAGATTTGGATCTTCCTTTAGAAGTAGATTTAGAGAAATAGAATTTAAAACACCTGAATATGAAGACAGATTGCAATTCTGCGAATTAAAAAAACAAGTTGTAAAAAAAGAAATGAAACTTGAAGTAGATGAAAAAGTTGCAGCAACACATACCAAAGGAATGAGTTTTAGGGAATTAGAGAATTATTGGAATGAATTAGCATTCAGGCATTTAGAAGGAGAAAGAATAGATGAACAAATGCTTAGAAAAATAGGTCAAGAATTATCAAATAAAACAATTGTTGAGGGGATGTTTGGATGAAAAAAATATTATTTGTATGTAATCAAGGACAAAACAGAAGTCCAACAGCTGCAAAGCTGTTCTCTAAAAAATATGAAACAGATTATACTGGAATATATTCTGATGAAAAGATAAAAGATAAATTAATCTGGGCTGATGAAATAGTATGCATGGAAAGCAGTCATAGAAAGTTTATTGCAGAAGAATATCCAAGAGAATACATGATGAAGAAAATAATCACGTTAGAAATTCCCGATATATACAAGACTGATCAAGAAGAACTAATTGAATTACTAAAAAAACAGGTTAAAATAAAATGTGTATTGTAGGTTGCGCTCCAAAATTGAAATTATCTGATGATATTAGTCTTATTTGCAAATGTGAAAAAGAATTTGAAGATTTAAAGAATGATAAGGATTACTTGATGGAAGAAACTATTTTTCCAGTAATGTTTAATCCTAAAGAAATAGTTGAATTTGGAAGAAAATATCATTATAAGACTAGAAGTAAAATTCTGAAAGCACAATATTTGAAAATAAATAGTTGGACTAAAGAATTTGTAAAAGACCTTAAATTGTTGAAAAACACTCATTTATTTCAAGGAACAATGGTTACAGCAGAAGGAACTGCTAAATCGCCTAAAGCAATAGAAAAGTTCTTACAAGTACTTCAAATGAATATTTATTCTGAAAGAACACCTTATCAATTAAAACAAGAAGGAAGTGCAAGACCATTTGGTTTTAGTCTATTAAAGAAAGGAAAAGATGATTTTGTGATAAAAATAATATTGGTGTTTGCACATAATAGAAATCTTAAAAGTTACTTGTATAGTTTTCCATATAAAGGACACTCATATTTCTTCTCACCAGCATTAACAAAAAAATATTTAAAGCAAAATAAGGATTTAAAACCAATAGATAAAAGAGAGGGATTTAAGACTATTTATCTTGAAACAGAAGAAGATATACCTAACTTAAAGAACATGAAGAAAACAGTGTTTCTGGCTCGGGAAAGAGGATTATTAAAGACTGTTGTTGAAAAGGATAGAAGAATAATTGGTGTTGGATTAATTGTTTAGAGATTTATAAACAAAATTATTCAAATAAAAATGGACGAACCATCATTTAAAGATATAATAATACTTTTGTTATTGGTAGCTGTGTTTAATGTTTTCGGATTACTATTTTTTATGTTTGTACTTCACCGTGATAAATGGTAACTAGGATTAATTATATTTTTTGCATATTTAGTTGTTTTTTATAATATTCAGTCTTTAAAATATATGAACATTCTTTTTTAACGAACTTAGCGGTTAGTATTGTTTGATTATGATTTTTTGTTCCATAATTATAACCATTGATATTTCTGATCAGAATGATTTAGTTATTTATTTTTAATTATTTAAATAATCTTGATTTTTCACTTTTTAGACGACAAAATAATTATTTTAACTAAATATTATTTCTAAAAAACGATACATTTAAATAAGATGCTACACAATACGAATTATAAAAATGATTTTGTGGAGGAATTAGAATGGAAAAAAAACACTTTGGAATCACACCTGAAAGAAAAGTTTATGGAGTTCTAAGTCATGTTGGTTACTCTTTAAAAGACTCAATAGCTGAATTAATAGATAATTCTATAGATGGACGAATGGCTAAAAAACCATTAAAAATCGAAATAGTTTATGATAAGCAAAAAAATTCTTTAACTATCAGTGACAATGGTACAGGTATACCTGAGAAAGATTTAAGAAATGCTTTAACTCTTGCTGCAACAAAAAAGAATCAGTCTAATGTAAAACAATTAGGGTTTTTTGGTATTGGACTAAAAAGTGCTGCATTGAGTATGGGGGATACTTTTGAAGTAATAACTAAACAAATTAACTCAACACAACAATATTCTTTTGAGTTTGACAGAAAAGAGTTTGAACTTCATGGTGATTGGGAAAGTCACCCTTATAATGTTGATGAGGGGCATCCTGTAAGCGAGCATGGAACAAAAATTATAATTACTAATCTGAAACCAAACTTAATCTCTGGACCTAAATTGACTCGATTAATGGATTCGTTTTCTATGAGATATGAACAGTTTTTCCAAACTGAGAATGTTGAATTATGGATTCAAGGAGACCTTTGTGAATTAATTGAGCCTAAATATTTAATGCATGAACATATTTCGCTAAAAACCAAGTATGGAGTAATTGAAGCGAGTTTGGGTTTAAATGCAAAACGATCTGCTAAAGGCGCAGAGCATGGTTTTCATTTATATAAAGAAGGACGATTGATAAATTCATTTTCGAAATTGGGAATGGGTGGCGGGCATGTAGAGAAATCACTTTTAACTGGTGCCATAAATCTTGATTTTGTTCCTGTTGTATTTAACAAATCCACTTTTATAGTTGATAGTCCTGAATATTTAGAAGCTGATGAAACATTAACTAAATACTTAAAACCTATGTGGGCTTTTTTCTCTACAAGATATATAAAGAAAAAATCAAATATAATTGAGGCTATATTCAAAGAACAAGATAAAACTGGTAAAATTCTGAATTTTAGCGAGTATAAAAAATATGTTGTTGAATATTCTGGTAGAGCTTCAATTGATTCCGAATCAAAATTAGAACAGCTTAAGACTTCAATAAATTCAACTTCTTTTTCTGAACAACATAAACAGATTCAAACTGGTGAATTATTTCCAGTAAATGCAGAATCTGGGAAAATAATTAAATCAGATATTTTTAAAGCAATAAAAGGTGCGAGAGAATTAGAAGATGAAATTAATACAACTATAAAAAAAACAGATATTGTTTTAGGTGTTACGGAAGATTTATTCTTAGAGCAGAAAAAACAATTTTTTAAAGTTAGAAAACAAGCATTTTTTTTTAAATATTTGTTTGTTAAAAGTAATAATAATTACTTTTTAGATTATGATTTTAAGGATGAGGAGTTAACAATCCTAATAAACATGAACTTTCCACTTTTTGAACAAAACCTAAAAGACAGTAAATTCTTTGTAATGAAGTTGATATCTGATGTGATTGCATCGTTTATTAATAAAGAACTTTCATCAGAAAACGTGACTGATTGTGATCTGATACGTGATCATATTTTAAAATTAATAACTAAGGGTGTTATGAAGTCTCAAATGGATAAGTTATGATGTAAAGATTTATATTTAAGAAATAATATGATATATATATTGGTTAAAATAAATACTTGTCAAAAGAAGAATAACTTAAAAAAAAGTTTGTGGTAGTAATGGCTAATTTAATTAAATCATTAAAGAAAAAATTAAGACTTATAGTTGATGATGTTTCAACAAGATTGGAGAATGAAATTCCAATTCCTCTTCCATCAAAAAAGATATCTGGTGGAGAAGAAGTTCTTAAATCAGATTTAGAAGTAAAAACTAAAAGACTAATTTCAAAGATTAAAAAAACTAACGAAAACACTAAAAAAGTTAAGAAAGTTAAGAAAGTTAAGAAAGTTAAGAAAGGTGAGAAAGGTGAGAAAGGTGAGAAAGCTGTTAAAAAAATAAAACCAGTTAATAAACCGCCAAAATTAGAATATAAACCTAAATTAACAGTTGAAATACCTGTAGAACATTTATCATTATCTAAAGAAGAACATGGTGATGTAATAAAAGATACACTTCTAAATGAACTAACAAGCGCAGAAGAATTATATGGTCAATTAATTGGTAAAGTAAGTGAAAGAAAACTTGGTTCATTAAGATTAAAAATTGATTCTTTAAGATCTAAACTAAGAGAAGATATGATTGATCATGTGGAAATGCACGAAGAAAAAGAATATGTTGATTTAGACTATGTACATCCAGAAGAAAAACCTTCACTTAATTCAAATATTAATTCTAATAAAAGTACTAAACATGATACTATAGAGATTGTTTTAACACAAGGTTCATTGGATCATAGCTATCTTATAATTCCAAAAGGATTTTTCCCTGAAAAATATTATGGCGGTTCTAATGCCTCTTCATTAGGTGAACCGATTTGTTTTCTGTTTAATGATAATAAGACTTTTTATTCTGATTATGATTCAACAAAAGGATTTCTAAGAAATAGAACTGCGGTGAAAAGTTTTTTTAAGAAAAATGGACTGAAATTAAATTCAAGTGTTTATGTTAGTAAATTAGCTGAAGGAAAATATTTATTAAACGTGGATCCTAAAATTCCTTATATAAAAAACAAGAATATTAATTCTATATCAAAACAAATACCTAAAACAAAACAACATTCTTATGATGAAATAAAAGATTCTTTAATCATATTCAATAGAGTAAAAAATTTCTTAGAAGAACATGAAGGCACCTATAGTCTTGATTACTTATTTAATAAATTAAAAATTCAAAGAACAGATATATTAGTTAATGAGGTGGACCAAAGACTTCGAAAAGATGAACGAATAGCATGGGTGGGTAACGCTATTAGAATATATAAATTTAAATCAAGTAAAAGATCTAACCAAGTATTACCTACAGTTAATATTCCTGAAGCATTATTTTCAAAAGAAGATTGCATCAAAGCAATAAATGTAATTGAAGAAAATAACTTAATTTCTAAATATAAAAATCTAGAAGTTCATTTCAAAGGTTATGCTTATTCAGGAAAGCAAATATTGGAAATTGCTCATAAACTAAAATCCATACCATGGAGAAAAAAGTCCACACTTGAATGTAATTCGTTTCTTAGAAAATTAGGTTTTAAAATAGTGGATGTCTATTCTAGGAATTTTACATCTGAGAAAAAAGACTCATCTGTTATTATATTAAATGATGAATCTAATAAAAAAAATACGATCGATGATCTAGATAATATTAAATTAACTGATAATGATAATATAGTTGGTAAATGTCCAACTTGTAAAGATGATTTAATTATAAAAGTCAGTCGTTTTGGAAGATATCTTTCTTGTGGTAATTGTATAACTGTTTCAACTTTTAAGAAGGGCCATATTGTATCAACAAATTATGTGTGTGAAGAATGCACATATCCCTTAATAGATTTAATTTTTAAAGGGAGTAATAAAAAAAGATTGTGTGTTAATATTAATTGTAAGACTAACCAAATTGGTGTAGGTGAAGCATGTCCTAAATGTAAAAAAGGTAAATTGAAGTTAAGGGTTTCTATGTATGGCGCATTTTTGGGTTGTGATAAATATCCTTCTTGTAGTTATCATATAAATACTCTTTCAGATATAAAAAAGGACATTTCTAATGAAATCAAGTCTGATATTGTTGATGTTAATTCTTCAATCAAAGAAACTGATGATAGTTTCACACCATCTTGTGGTGATGAGAATAGTTATATGTGTTTATCTTGTAATCATAAATGGAACCTGAAAAAGTTTTTTGGAATGCCTCCTTCTTGTTCAAAATGTGGTTCAGTTAACATTGAACAAATAAAACCTTTAGAATAAAGCATATTTCTTGTTTAAATAAAAACAATTAAAAAGACTTATTCATTTAATATTTCAAAATGGGTACTGGAAGAAAATTGCCAAAAAGGCACACATATAAGAAAGAATCAAAGAGCGATGGAAATACTAATAAGTTCCCAAATTGTATAGGAACTTATCCAGACTGTAAAGATTATACTCCTGAAATGAGTATAGATGACAGACCTGAATGTAGAACTTGTCCTTTCAAATAAACCATTTTAGTTTTTGTATGTGCAATAACTTTATATAATACTTGAATGTTATATTTATATGGATTTCAAAATACCTCGTTTTGTTAAATGGGCTGGAGGAAAACTTCAACTTCTTGACCAAATTCAACCATTTCTACCTAAAAAGATCGATAGATATTTCGAACCCTTTGTTGGTGGTGGGGCAATGGCTTTATTTATTCTAACAAATTATGAACCAAAAGAAATCTTTCTTAGCGATATTAATGAAGAATTAATCAATACCTATTTAATTGTTCGAGATGATGTTGAAGGATTAATAGTTGAACTAGCAAAACATAGCAAGAAACATTTAATTGAAGATAAAGAAAAAAGACTTCAATATTACAAATCTGTAAGAGAACTTAAACCTGAAGATTTATCTAATTTACAAAGAGCATCAAGGTTTATTTATTTAAACCGAACTTGTTTTAATGGTTTGTATAGAGTTAATTCAAAGAATCAATTTAATGTTCCTATTGGTGATTATAAACAACCTAACATAATTCGTGAAGATGTATTGAGAGTTGTATCTGCATTATTGAAAAAGACACACATTAAGGTTATGCCTTTTGAAAATATAATTGGAGAAGCAAGAAAGGGTGATTTTATTTATTTAGATCCTCCTTATTTTCCTTTAAATAAGAATAGTTTTACTACTTATACAAAGGATAATTTTCTCGAAGAAGGTCAAACTAAACTTAAAGTCGTATTTGATAAATTGAATGAAAAAGGCTGTCTTATCATGGAAAGTAATAGCGGCACAAAGTTTATTAATGAATTATATCATGATCGTTATCAGGAGTCTGTTAGAGCTAAAAGAATGATTAATTCCAAAGCATCAGGAAGAAATTACGTTAATGAAGTCATAATAACTAATTATAAAATGGATAATTCGCATAAATCGGAAAAAGAGAAATTATTTGATTCTTTTATGAAAAATTTAAAACCATCAATAAAAGTATGGGATTATTTTGTAAATTGGGATAAAGTTAACGTTAATTTTGATAAAGTAAAAATAGAATTAAATCTTTTAAACTCATTACTTGATTCAAATAATTTAGAAAAAGACTTTATTAATCTAATCATGAAATATCCTTCTGTTGTTAAAATATTGCCAATATTACTTGCAGTCAGGGATAGTGAATTAAAGATCATAAATAATTATGAAAATCAAGACTTAAGTTTTGAAACTTTTGATTTTAGAGATCAAGAAACAATTGATGATAAACTTGCCAAGAAATATTTTAGATATTTAGAAAACACAAAATTAATTAGCTTATTCTCTAATAAAAAGATAAGGAATTTTGCAGATTATGTTTTAGGTGTTGAAGTAGGTCTTGATTCTAATGGTCGTAAAAATCGTGGCGGAACATTAATGGAAGACATAGTTGAAGTCTTTATTAAGAAATTTTCTTCCGAACATGAAGAAATTGAATATCTTTCACAAGCAACACCTAATAGAATACAAATAGAATGGGGTTATGAAGTAAAATTTGATAAATCTGCTAGAAGTTTTGATTTCGCAATTTATAATAAAACATCAAAGAAAATATTCTTAATTGAAACTAATTTTTATAATGGTGGTGGTTCAAAACTTAAATCGGTATGTGGAGAATTTGCAAATTTATTTAATGAACTTCAGAAACAAAATATTGAACTTATATGGATAACTGATGGTGAAGGTTGGAGAACTACAAAAAGACCTTTAGAAGAAACTTTCAAGAATAATAATCATGTTTTAAATTTAGAAATGTTAGAAAATGATATTTTAGCTAATATTGTTTTATGATTTTATTTTTCAAGTTCTTTTGTTGCCATGTATTCAGTTATTAACTTTCCTTCTGAATTCTGAAATTTAAAACCGCTTTTTCTCTTATTTGTTCTCTAGTCATTCTTTTCTGACTAAAATAAAATTCGATTGTTGTCGGATCCATGACTTATTTAAAATAACATATTCATATAATTTCCGAAAGAATAGTTTATATTCTTGATTTATCGAAATTAGCACTGGTCATATTCTAAAAAATTTTATAAAGAGTTTAAAACTATTAGGATTAATGGTTTTCGAAGATAAAATGATAAAACTTCTCAAAGGAGATTGTCTTAAAATTATTCCAACAATAGACGAAGAATCAATCACAACTATTTTTGCAGATCCACCATATAATCTTTCTAACGGAGGAATTTCTTGTAAAGCGGGAAAGATGGTTTCAGTTAATAAAGCTGAATGGGACGTGTCTAAAGGTTTTGAAAATGATTTTGAATTTACTCATGATTGGTTAAAAGAATGTAAACGAGTTCTAAAACCTAATGGGACAATCTGGGTATCTGGAACACCTCATAATATTTATCAAGTCGGTTATGCACTTCAGAAATTAGGATTTCATATTATGAATGAAATTTCATGGTTTAAACCTAATGGTCCTCCAAATCTATCTTGCAGATACTTTACACATTCTCATGAAACAATTTTATGGGCAAAAAAAGATAAAAAAGCCAAACATAAATTTAATTATAAAGAAATGAAAGAATGGGATGATAAAATAAGCCCTTCAGGAAAACAAATGAGAAGTGTTTGGCACATACCATTAACACCTAAACGAGAAAAAGAGCAGGGTAGTCATCCAACTCAAAAACCTATTGAAGTCTTAAAAAGAATTATTTTAGCAAGTTCGGACAAAGGGGATGTAATATTAGATCCTTTTAATGGATCTGGCACAACAGGGGTTGTTGCAGTTATGCATGGAAGAAAATATGTGGGAATTGATAAAGAAAAGAAATATCTGAATTTAACAATTAAAAGAATTCAAGAATAAATAACTAGATAAACTTATATTCATTATTATCTATGACTCTCAGTTCAATGGTTGTATCAAGTTTCATGCCTAGTTTACTCATCAATGGTTTGCCTAAAGCAATTGTATACGATCTTGGCTTAGCACCATGATTTCTTAGTCTAAATTTACAACTATGTTTAACATTGTCAACGATGACTATAATATCACAATCTTCATTCGGGAAGTGTTTCTTATAGTCTTTTTTTATTCTTATATGTCCACTATTTAAGTCGCTTTGTTTAATCTCAGTAAATATTGTTTCATTCATTAAATTTACCTCACTTAGTTAAATTTGCAAAGGGTCTTTTTCCATGTTTTGCTTTAAATTTTTCAATCATTTCAGATTCTACAGTATATGGATCGTTCTCAGTTACTTGCCAAGAAATAATTAACTCATCAGAATCTTTTAACTGCCAAATATATCTTCCACCCCAATGACCTACAGGTTTTCCACAACCAAACTGGATGTATTGTTTTAATCTTTTTCTAAGAGTTGCTTGAGAACCATTACCGCCTGCCTGACCAATATAGATTATTTCTTCATTTAAAACCCAATTATCTTCAAGTTTTTCAATAGGCACTGAAGAATCTTTACCTTTAAAATGACCTCCAATGCTTTCTTTTAAGAAAACAGGGCCTTTAGTATATGAAACAGTATAAACTCCTTGTTCGTCAGGGATAGAATAAAATCCTTCTTCTTTTAATTCTCTAACTGTTTTCATAAGAATAATTGGCATAAATAGTTATAAAAAGTTTTCGACCCCTCACAGTCCCTCGCTGATTCATCATAAAATATTTGAAAAACCACAACATTTAAATATATCAATTGCTATCAAATGCTACAAGATGGCGGAAACTACACAAGTAAACATAAGATTATCTACAGCATTAATACATGATTTAGAGTTTGTAGCTCAAAATCTAAAAGTATCAAAGATAGAATGGTTAAAAGTAAAAATAGCAGGAATAATATCTCAAGAAAGAGAACAAATACTTGAAGAAATTGATCATAAATATGAACATGGAAGAATGGAAGACTCAGAATATAAAGAACTGATAGGTCTTGCACCATCAGATACATTAAAAGAAAGTAGAAAACACGCAATTATACTAAAAGAAAAAAGAGTACAAAATTCAAAAGAATATTTTCAGAACATAGCTAAAACAATAACAAGGTATCAATTAAAAGGCGATGGAAAAGAGTTCTTAAAACAATATTTAGAGAATGAATTAAAACAATTAGACAATGATGAAGCAGTATTAGAATTATTAAAAGACTTAGTCAAATATCAAGGTACACCTGTTCCAATGGTAGAATTTGTAACTGAAGCAGAAAAAAAAGGAATATCTGGAAACACACTAGAAAACATATTTGAAAACTTAAAAACGAAAGGATATATTAAAGAAAAAGATGGGGATATAATATTAACAACTAAATTAAAATAATGAAACAATTAAACATTTCTGAAAATACGTGTGAAAACTGTTATCAAACTTCAACAAACACAACACACAAACATAAACAAAAAGAAATTATTGGTCCTTGTGGACCTTGCGCATTCATTAATTTAATACAAATGATAGGGAGTTTTGAACTTGAAAAACAATTAGCTGAAATGGGAAGAATAAAACCATTTCATGCATGTAATCACCTAGCATTTCTGATCTGGGGTAAGAAATTTAAAAAAGAACTAAAAGTTTTTGTTTCTTCAAGAAAATTACAAACTACAGACTTAAATTATTTTGTTAAATATGAATCAATTACTAAAACAAAAATACAAAAATATAAACAACTTGCAAGAAAATGGCATGATAAATTTGATAAAAAATTTTCAAATCAAATAAATGACTTAGAAAATCCTTTACAAACAATAAATGAACTTCTTAAACAAAAATATAGAATTGCAATTTTAAATAAACATCATTGGACTGTAATACTTAAAAAAGAAAAAAATAATTATTTATTATGTGATTCTGGATGTGGAACTATTTTTCCACTAACTAAAAAAGTGTTTGAATATAATTTAAAAGAATCTACAACGATAATTGCATATAAAGAAAGGTTTATTTCTAAAGGTGTGTTTTTGTAACAGCTATTTGGCTAAAAAAGGTATGTATTCGTAATAAGAAAGTGAAAGGATTGTATAAATATGGTTGTTGAACGAGATAGAATAATAATTAGTGTTGACTGCGACATTTAATAATGTAAATATTCTTTCAAGTTTTCTTTTTACAAGTTTTGAAATGCATCCATAAATTTGCCAATTTATTAAATGATTCCGAACAATAAGGACAATCATAGTCTTTATCATCCAATTGAATTCCGACTTCCGCACGACAGACATTGCAATCAACAAGGCCTTTATCTCCTTTTACAGGCATTTCAGAAACCGGAATAGTAACAATTTCATTACAATTAGGGCAAGGCATTTCAATTCCCTTCTTCAAACTGCCTGTCGAAGACATTTTATTCTCAATAGGTTTTATTTTATCCTCGTTCATATATTTATTAATTAATTCTAAAAGTTTTGATCGTCCTATTAATCTTATATCGTTGCTATTAGCTAATTCTATTGCACTTTTAGTAAATTCTGAATTGGTTACAACCATTCCTGCATCTGCTTTGTAGTGTTTAATTGATGCGACTACTTCTTGAACTGCTTTATTTGTAACATTTCCTGCATAACACTTTGCTTGAACAACTGTTTTTTTATTATTTCGTTCAAGAATGACATCTGCTCCTTGATCGCCTGAAAGTTTAGTATTAATAGTTTTATAACCCATATTAGAAAATAATTTAGATACAAAACCTTCAAATTCAAAACCATTCATTGAATCAACATCTTTAATAGAAAAAGTGTTTGTTTTAGAATTCAAAAGTTCTTGTTCAAACCTTTTCAAATCTTCCTCATCTTCATATTTTTTAATTTCAAGTCTTAATATTCCAAGGTCTGTAAAATTAATAAGTTTTTTATTTCTGGCAACAGATAGTAATAAACCCATGTATTCATTAAACCAATAAACTTCATTATTATTAATAAAAGCTTCGCATTCATTAATTATATAATCAAAAAAGTCTTCTTTTGTTAACATTCTAGAGCAAATATTGTAGCATTGTGATGTGAAAATTTGTTCTGATTTCTCAACTAACTGATGGACTAGTATATGAAGCGTGCAATCGCCATATTTTTTAATCATCAATTTTGCTAATTTCTTAAATGGGTTAAAACATTCTTTCTGTTGTTTAAGATGCCTAATATGATCTTGTCTATTTGTTAAAAAATAAATCTTTTTATTATCGCCATCACCATATTCTATATATTTAAAGTATAAATCTAGTTCACTCAATAAAATTTGTTTTGTTTTTTCAGTATTAAAACATTTTAAACTCAAACAAAAAGGAGAGTATTGTCTGGCAAATTGTTCAATTACTTCATCATTCCCATATGTTTCTTTAAGTTTATCTTGTTCTTTTTTTCCAACTTCTTTTCTTTTTTGAAAGTTTGCTTCTTGCTCCTCTCTTTGTTTATATAATCTTCTCATTTCTTCCGTTCTTTTCTCTTCTGCTTTTTTTATTCTTTCTGCTACTTTTTTCATTCTTTTTGCTTCTTCTGCTTCTACTTCTGTTTTCTTTAAGTCTTCAATTTCTTTTTTATCGTGACAACTATAACAAAATGTATCGCCATTAACTTTTTTACTAGAATTAAATAAGCCTATTTTTTTACCGCAATAAGCACATTTAGCCACCATAAACAAATTAACATTATCTTAAGTTTAAATATTTTAAGTAAAAATAATTTATTGATTCCTGATTTAATTATTCTTTTAGGAATATTATTATCATTTAATTATTTAAACACCTAGTCTAATCTTTTAATTTATGGATAAAACTATTTTTATTGATAAAAAAGGTAGACATTGGACTAAAGAAGGATTAAATGCTTTAATAGATACTAATAAGAAGTTTAAAGAAGTTCTTGATAGTATTAATTATTATTGAGTTTCCGATCTTATTAAAAGATTAGAAATCAAGAATCATGCCCTAAACACCTATATGAAATGAGAGTACCCAAACGAACACAAATCAAGAATACAACAATATCATAAGAATCCAAATAAACCATCTAATTAACAGTTTTTTCGGGGAATAAAAGGTATGACCCCACCGGGACTTTCACCTAGTTTTCCATATCCTAAGAATTGCAAAGCAATTCCAGCGCTCGAAGAAAAGCTTCTCCGTGGCTACGGCGGAAAACGTAGTTTTGAACCCGGGACCACCGACTATCCTAGTTTCTTACTGCTAAAACGCAATAAGGGTCATATAAGACCGGCACTCTATTGTCCATTAAGACAATATGCCTAAAATTCCAGACTAAGCTATGGGGTCATATCTAGTTTCTTTGTATCGTGAAACTTTTTATAAAACTTTTGGAAATAGCTAGTATTTCCAACAGTTCAGAACTGTTTGTTCTCAGTTCTGTATGTTACGGAAATTATAACAATTTCCGAAGTTCTAATGGTTTTTATATCCATTAGTAACTTTTGGAAAACATCTAGTTTTTCAACAGTTTAGAAATTGTTTTTTTTTTTGATTTCTATTCACTTTTGGAAAATAACTTGATTTTCTCGTGTGTAGAACTTACTTCTTGATTGTTTTAGTGCTTTTACTCTTTCTAAGCATCTTATGACTAAAGTGCACTGCAAATGTAGAACTAACATAACTATATACAAAGAACATAAACGCTAAACTTAATATCAAACTAATTCCTGCTAACTCAGAGAAATAAAATTGCATGAGAAGCATCACCATTATTACTTCTATTCCTTGTGCTACATTTAATGTAAAATACCATTTTTCTTTGAAATTTAATTTTTTCAAGAACAAAACAGTACAACCATATCTTATTAGAATAAATAATGCGAATAATCCCAGCCCCTTTATCCACATTAGTATTCCAGGTATTTCTATTTGCATTCCAAAGATTATGAATATGATAAAGAACAATATGTGTCCAAGCAAAGCAAAATATTTCTTATGTGCTGCTTTTCGTGTTAATCCTCGTAAGAAAATTCCATAGACTGCAACTGCAAGACTTCCATTCGCGCCCAAATATTCTGTTATTACAAAAATGAATATTGCAACTGATAATATAAGTAAAGCAGATAATTCTTTTGTAATGTTAAAATGCTTCATCAGTTGAAAAAAGAAATAAGCCATAAAAATTCCAAATAAAACCGCGAACAATATTTCTGCGCTTGCTACAAACGCTGAATTAGTAATCATTTGAGCATCTAACGCAGTTGCACTTTCTAAGTATCCAATTAAAAAAAATGCGAATACTACAACTATTGGTCCTGATATAACTCCTTCAATTTTAAGCATTTCATTTATTTTATTCTTTTTTCCTTTGAAGAATTCCATGCTAATACTAGAATCTGATCCATAAATGATAATACTTAACAATACACAAAGTATCAAAGTCTGAAATGGATTTCCTGGTATATCAAAAGTCATATAGACAAATAAGGTTAGTAAATAAGTCGTTATCACAAAAAATATCAAATTAAACTTCAATACTTGCAAGAAGTTCTTCAAGATGTGTGTTAAATCCACTTCCATTGCTGTTTCTAAAACAATCAATATCAAAGCCAAGGCTCCAATAGCTAGTGTGAATTCGTGAGAAAATACCTCTAAGCCAAATACTGTCAATCCAAAACCTGCCAGCACTAAGAACAACACATTAGAAAGTCTTAATTTATTGGTAATTGCGGTTACAATTACACCCATCACAAGGAGTATTGCAATATAGAATAAACTAAGTATATACTGTTCCATGAAAAACTTTCAGAATTATTACTATTAAAGCTTTTATAATTATTCTAGAAGAGTGAAAATAAAAATTAATTTATTTTTTTAATATGTTTTCAGCGTATATTTTAATTAAATTATTAACTTTATATCCATCTACAAATTCTTGAATATTTTTTGTTTTAAATCCTGCTCGCATAACAATTTTATTTGCACATTTTTCACTTAATATATTTCGATCAATTAAATATGCCATTACTTTATTATCTTCAATAACTAATCCAAGTTCGCCTTTATTTCCTGTGTTTCGATTTAATAGTTTCCCTTCTAAGCCTATGGACTCATCAACAATGGCATATACATCATCAAGAGATAAGTCTTGTTCAGCTACTGCATTTTTAATTTGTTTTCTTACATAAGCACCATTAGAACTCATTAATTGTGTTATTCGTATAGATCCAGCCATATTTTTCAAGCGTTCTATTTCTTTGTCATTTTCACTCATAAATAATAAGAAATGTGATTTGGTTTAAATACTTAAGGTGAAATTTATCTGCATTTCATACAAACTGGAAGTCCATCTTTAAATTCGACAACTTTTACACTTGCACTACATTTAGAACAAACAATATATCTTGCATTAGCTTTATCGATAAAATCAATCCAATTTAATAGAAGATTTCCAACATTCAAAGTTCTTTTTTTAGTTTTAATATCTTTCATTAATTCAAAAAGTCTTTCTGTAGAACTATTTCTTTCTTGGTTATTAACTTCTCGCTCTAATTTAAGCCCGCCATCGTGTAAATCAATACCAGGATATTCTTTTCTTAAATTGAAAAAAATGGCTTCTAATTCAAAGTCTATTTTGTCTAAAAACTTCTTAAATTCAATATCACCTTCTGCTTTTTGCTTTACAACTAATTTGTCAAATTCGTCTTTAGAAAAATCTGCTTTAAGCATTGATGGTAAGAATTCATGTTTTACTTCGTGAGTATCTCGATACATAAACATTAGAAAATAGAATACTGTATTTAAAGTTATTTAAATTTCTATTAAATTATTGAGAACAATGATTGTGCAATAAAAACTTCTACAATAGTTAGAATAAAGGTAAAAAAAGCCATCCCAAGCACGATTCCACCAACTTCATTAAAATTTAATTCTTTATAGAGTAACCATGTTAGAAATGCAGTTCCTCCACCATACAAAGTTATTGCCATCATAGGCATTGTGTGAAATGATAGCCCTAAAGAGCCCAACATCCCAACTATTGCAGGTTTATTTATACCTATCTTAGTATCTTGATGACTTAGAAAAGAATAATTCTTACTAAGGGATATTAATCCTTTAAACACATACATTAAAATCAATGTGTTAAGCCCGGATATAAATAAGAAAAATGGTTCAAAACTAAATTCTATGAACATCCATATTAGCGCTGCGATAGTAATCAATAAAATTAACTTTCCAATATGAAATTTATGAAAGAAGAATTCATGCATCCATGACTCAGGACCATATTTTTCTTTTACAGAATGTCCTTTTCGAATTAAATGTTTATTAGATTTCTTTAATGCTTTTTTATCATGTCCATGGTGAGCCAATACATCATCAACAAGTGATGGATCTAGTCCTTCAGCTAGAAGTTTATCTGTTAGTTGTTCTATATGTAAAGAAGTCTCACCTATCTTTTTCATAAATAAGATAATCTCAAATAATCTATTTAAATATTTCTAAACTAGAATAGCTTTTATTCTTCTAACGCCTGCAGCTACACTTTCTTCTTTTTTTATCTTGAAAGTGCCCATTGAAGACGTATTCTCGCAATGCGGTCCCATGCATATTTCTTTAGAAAAGTTACCTATTGAATAAACCCATACTTCGTCAGGATACTTTGCTCCAAATTCTGATTGAGCTCCTGATTTCAAAGCATCTGCAAGCGGCATCTTAACTTTTGTTATTGCAGCGTTCATAGAAATCTCTGAATTTATTAACTCTTCAATCATAGCTTTTTCTTCAGCAGTTAGTTTTCTTGAAAAGTTAAAATCAAAGCGTAATCTTTCTGATGTAATATTTGATCCTTTTTGTTTTACGTCATCTCCAAGTACTTTTCGAAGAGCTTCATTTAACATATGAGTTGCTGTATGTAATTTCTTAGTATTATCCGAATCATCTGCGAGTCCACCCTTAAAGCGTTTCTCAGCTCCCGCTCTAGACAGTTCTTGATGATGTTTATACAATGATTGAAATTCAGCCATCACTTTATCTTCATCTTTAATTGAGGCCTTATATGCATCTTTAATTTCTTCTGTTGTCATTTCAGGAGGCATACCTTCGCTTTGAAATAAATCAAATAACCATTTAGCATCAATTGAAACTTCTTTTTCTTTTGCTTGCCATTCTAACAAATAAGTTTCAATATGTTTATAATCAAATTCTCCGCCATTAGTTTTTCGATCAGCAACTGCAAAGCCAGTCATTTTTTTCTTTATATCTCTAAGTCCTTTCTCAATTGTGTTGATGAACTTATTGCTTTCTTTTAAGAATTCTTCAATGATAAAATCTCGTTTTTCTTTTAGTATTGGAAAGTCTGCAGAATATTCACCAATAATTCTATCTGCAATTCGTTTAATATTATCAGGAACATCTTTTTTAGTATCTAATAGGTATAGATGTCTTATACTTCGTCTAATAAATCTTCTAAGTATATATCCTTGATCAACATTTGATGGAACTGTGCTTCGTTCATCTCCTAAAATGAATGTTGATGCTCGCATATGGTCTGTTATAATTCTAAGTGATAGGTCTTGTTCTTCGCTTAATTCTGTGCCACCTAAAAATACTATTTCTTTGATAAATTCATAAATTGGTTTTAGTTCATTAGTTTCATAAACAGTTTTTTGACCATCTAGAATCATCATAACTCTTTCAACACCCATCCCTGTATCTACATTTTTTTGTTTTAAAGGAATATATTTTCCATCTTTAGTCTTTTCATATTCCATAAATACGTTATTCCAAATTTCAACCCAAGTATCATCTTTTGGATCGAACTTTGCTGGTGCATCGCCTTCTTCTTTCCATATGAACATTTCAGAATCAGGTCCGCAAGGTCCAGTTTCACCAGCTGGGCCCCACCAATTATCTTCTTTAGATAAAAATGCAATCCTATCTTGCGAAATACCAAGACTAATCCATGCATTATATGATTCTTCATCTTTTGGAGCGTCAGAATCTCCTGCAAAACAAGTTACTGCTAATTTTTGAACAGGTATGCCTAACTCTTTTGTTAGAAATTTAAAACTCATTTCTATTGCTTCTTTCTTAAAATAATCTCCAAAACTCCAATTTCCAAGCATTTCAAAGAATGTTAAATGTGTTGCATCTCCAACTTCATCTATATCGCCTGTTCTGATACATTTTTGAAAACCAGCAACAGTCTTTCCTTTAGGATGTGGTTCTCCCATTAAGAATGGTACTAATGGATGCATTCCTGCAGTTGTAAATAGTACTGAAGGGTCATTTTCAGGTATTAAAGGAGCAGAATCTATTTCTGCATGATTATGTTTCTTGAAAAATTCTATGTATTTTCGTTTAAGATCTTTTGAATTCATAGAGTTGATGAATAAGAAAGAGCTATATAAATCTTATTGAATTGATTACTAAATCATTTGAAATAATCGAATGTGTCACTTCCAAGTGGTAAATAATAGAAAGATTTATATATTAATACTACCTAAATAAGCATACATTACTTAAAATATTTACTAAAATGAGCTTTGAAAAACTATATACAATTGAGCCTTCAAAAAAAGGTTGGAAAACATTCTTACCTGTATTTTCCACGCCTAATATAATTATGGGTGTATCAACAGCGGATTATGACAACATAGCTGCTGCAGAAAGCTCAATAAATCTGATGCTTGCAGTAAAAGAATCAGACATCAAACATTCTTTCGATCCAGATTATCTTCATAAAAAAGATATTCTACTTTCAGAACTTGAATTGCCTGAATTAATTGAAGAGGGAAACTCTCATCAAATTGAATCAAGAGATAATGAATTCTTAGTTCATTCACCAGGTTTAATTTGGTATAGTCGAAATGTTGAAGTTGCAAATGTTAAACGATTCAAGTCGTGGACACCAGCAAAGAATCACTTCCTATCTCAAACTGCAAAAAAAGACGCTAAATCTAAAGATTCTACTTGTAATATTGATTTGGATGGCAAAGTGATACAATTAACACAGTTTCAAAATTTTAACCCCGCAGTATCTAAAACAAATATAACATATTCAACTGAAATTCTAGAACAATTATTTGAAAAAACTGATGAAAACGGTTCAAAAACATATGATAATACTGCTCAAACAATTGCGTGGAAAGAATCAGTTTTTAAATTAATAATAGATCATATGGATTCTCCTTTTGGAAAATTCATACAAGGCAAATATGCTATAACTGATATAAGAAATTTAAGCCCTAAACAAGCAATTGGTATTTCAAATGATTTAGTTGTAAATTTGAAACAATATGATACGCAAGAAAATGATGATTATTCGTTTGTTGAAGCAGATGTAAAAAACACCATGGATTTGTTACAAGAAGGCTTAGAAAAAGGTTCATTTAAAGGTGTTTGTAGAAATATATCAAACGTTTCAAAAGCAATATTTGAAGCGATTAAATCAAATCAAGTTAAATTTAATCAATTAAGCAATACTTATTGTATTTCAGATTCGGGAAGTGAATTTGAACCTAAGAAAAGCACTGTTGGACATGCCTGGCCATCTTATGTTGTTGTAATGCCTGATGCATCTTTAGAGATTTCTTCCTTAGATTCAACCTGGCACGGTGTTGATGTTACTCTTCCAAGATTTGAGTCAAAAGCAAGAAAATTAGCAACAAAACCTGGTTCTTTAGATTCAATCATTAATTATTATGAATTGATGTTGTCAGACGATACATCTAGCAAAGGTATTTCTAAAGAAGACAAACAAGTATATTATACTAAACAATTTGCGCAAATAATTATTCAAAATAAAGATATTAAATCAGCAGGTAATTTAACTATTCCAGTAACATCTTATCTAAGCAATCTTGAAGATCTAAATGAATCGCATGTTGAACTCGCTTGGCGTTTAAATGGTGAACTTGGAATTAATACGACAACAGAAGTAATTGATAATTATGTTAATCAAACAGTTGGCAAGTATATGGCTAGTTTTTTCTTTGAAAATCCCAATTTACAATTAGCGGTTATAGATTCATTAAAAACTAATCATACCGAATCATACATCAACGAGATTACTACTGGTGGAAAAGGCAACGGTATAAGATTGAGAGCTAAAATTAGAGAATTGAATCCTGAAGAATTAGGGGAATTTTCTCCTGTAACCAATTCCGCAGATGCACTTGAACTAAATTATTTAATTTCATGGAACAATGTTTTAGAATCAAAACTTGGTTACGCTGTTATGAATAATAATGAGCCTCAAGTAAAACTTGACAAAGTTAATGAAATATTAACTGATTTAAATCCGATTAAATTTGCAGAAATAAAAAAGACTCATTCAACATACTCTATAGTTAAAGACTTCAATAATATTTATTCAAGTATGAACGATTAATTATTTCTAAGATATATCAAAAAACTTTTAAATTAAAACTTTCAAATATAATCTAAAATGTTACTACACAAACACGGACTTCATTATGTTTCAAGTATTATCAGAGATTTAATGTCTGAAATTAAACACCACAACCACCGATCCACAGGAGAATTATATGGGTTGATGAAGAAAGCTAGCGCAGTATTTTTAGAATTTGGAAATCATTCTTCTTATGTTTGCACTAAATTAAGTTCTGAAAATAACGAAATAGCAATGATTATGAAACATCTACCTAATCAGTCTGGACAGGATTTCAATAGTTTAAGAGACCTGGATAATTTTTTCTTAACTGAATTTAAAAAATTACACGAACAATTTATCGGATTACAAACTGAGATAGATAGTAATATTAACAGTGTTTCAGGTGGATTTGAATGGATTAAACCTTTATATTTGCAATTATCTCATACTGCCACGTTGTTAAATGAAATCGAAGCAAAATCAATTGACACAGCAACAAAAATCAATAAAATAGATGAGGAACTTCATGAAGAAATGGATTGGCTTAAGAAAGGGGATCATGAGATGAGTGACTTTAAACATAATATTAGGAGTTGGCTATGAGTAGCGGGTACGGTTCTAACGACACTAATTATATGGGATACATTAATATTCTTGTAAGAGCAATTCCGCTATTAGTTGGTGCGTTATTCTTAGTGGATTCTATGCGCATATATAATCCTCCATTCCTATATTACATGACTGATGAAACAAAGATAATGTATGCGTCTTTACTGTTAATTCTATGCGGTTTAATATTCCTTGGACAACATTTCTTTAAGAAAAAGAGCCCTTATTAGTTCTAAGGTTGGCTGATAATTTAAATTCTATATTCTTTTAGAACATTATAATCAGTTGCTAAATCAACTCCAAGATCAGTAACTAACAAATCTAATTTCTTTAAATCTTGATTAATTACTGGTTTAATATTTCTATTAGTAATTGTAAATTTAGTATCTATTTCTTCGCCAATCATTTGAGTTGCAAATGCTATCATTTGCCGAACATAAGTTCGTTGCCTACGGATAGAATCATAAATTAATAGTTCGTCTAATTCAGGCATTATGTCGTAAGGACCTCGCTCGAAGATTTTCTTTAAATTATTCATTGGAAGAAATTTTTGACCTTCAGATATAACCATTCCATCTTCCATGCGTGCAACTCCTTGTGGAACTACTTTAACATTTACTTGATAATTCACAGTATTAAGAGTTATTATTTTATGAGGCGATTCTAACCATGCAGACTCAATTATTTCTTTTGCTTTGAGAGTTTCAGCTTCATATTGTTTAATTATTGCTAAACAATCATCCGATGTTGAGCCTTCAATCATCGATTCAAATAATTTATTATAGATTTTTATAACCTGATCCCCATTTCTATATACTTCAGAATCAGCTCCTGTATCTAAGTGCTTATTTTGCATGAGTTTAAGGTCCATAAATAGAAGAATCAACCTCTTATTAAAAAGATATTGTCAAATAATTAAACACTGTCCCATAAAAACTCGAAATAATTTCTATAACTTTCTGCTAAGTTTGCATCTTCCATTGATACTACAAATATATTATCATTAAATGATTGTATTGCAACTTTGTTACCATAAATTATTGTTGCAACCTTGCTTTTTATATCTAAATACTTTATTTCTCGTTTTTCTTTTGGAATTGCAGATTCAAATTTTCTTTGTTCTGCATTAACTATATATCGTGCTTTTATATTTGTTTTGAGAAATTGTTTTACTAAATTTGGGAAGTAGAATTTTAATGTTTCAAAAATATTTCCACATGCTCCAAAAACTAATATATCTTTATTTTCTAGTAATATGTCTTGCATAGAGGTTTTAATCCCTTCTTTGCCTTCATATACGACAAAATTTGGTTTTTCAAATGCGGATAATAAATTGAGTTTTGGAATTATTTCTTTAATTTTATCCTTTTTATGATCTAGTATGTCTAAGAACTTATTTGGATTTGCAGCTTTAAAGTATTTAGTATTATTTTTCACAACGCAGCTTGCGAGCCCCATTTCAATAAGATTATCTAATTCTAAGTATACTGTGCTTTTATTAATCCTAGTTAATTTAGAAATCCTTGGAGCTGTTCCTTCTTTAATTTTAACCAGAGTTATATATACTTCTGTCTCTCGTTCATTTAGTCCAAAGTCTCTAATTGCTTCGTGCATAATCATAGAATCATAGGTAAGAATATAAAGGTTGTTACTTTCTGACGACTCCAGTATATTAATACCTTAATCTTTCTAAAACATAATGAAAATTACAGAAAACGTGAACTTTCATTTAAACAAATAAAATGAAAATATCGAAAAGCACAATTAAAAGCATATTTTACATCATAGCATATTTGCTATTTGTAACAGTTGTATGGTATTGGATATCTTCATTCTTGGTCGATAAGGAGGCTGTTAGCACCATAGTTTCAAGTTTTGGTATATTTGGACCTATAATTTTTATGCTCATTCAAATCGCTCAAAATATAGTTGCACCAATAGCACATTATCCAATATTACTCGCAGGAGGTCTTATTTTTGGTCCTTTGATGGGATTCGTATATAATTGGATTGGAACAGTAATAGGAACCTATATAATCATACTATTAACAAAAAAGTATGGACGCCCTCTTGTTAAACGAATGGTTAATAGGAAATTTATAGCTAAATATGATCATTTAATAAAAAAACTCAGTCCTTTTGGTTTATTCATAATATATTTCTTGCCAGTTTTCCCAGATGATGAAATAACCTACTTAATTGGTCTATCAAATATGTCTACAAGAAATATTTTCTTAGCCATAATACTTGGAAAAACAGGCGGCGCGACTTTAAGCATAATGGGTTATGATCCAATAAATGGCGCAGTTCCAACAATTATAATTAATGCAATCATATTAGCCATTGGCGCAATAATCTATTTTTGGAAAAACATATTGAACTTATTCAAAATAAAAAGATTTACATATTGAATAAATTGATTTATTTCAGTGTAACTTTAGGTTTTGCATCGTATGCTTTAATTGAATTTTCTAAGAAAAACTTATTTGTTAATTTAATAAATTCAACAGTTTCAGCCCAATAAGGTTGATTTAATCTGTGCTCAGCCATTGCTAATTGCGTATTAAGTGCTGTTTGCTCTAAAATTGCAATGCTTGGATTCGTGTTCCAAAAAGAACTTTTAGCCCTATCCAATACATCGTATCCATGTCCGATAAATTCATGATCCATGCCTGTTTGGTTAAATATGTGATAAAATTCTTCTTCTGGAATTGAATTCATTGTTCTAATTATTGATGCCAGCATACCTTCATTCGTTCCCGCATCTCTAAACTTTTTTGAAAATAATTTGTTACGTTCATCCAAGTCATAAGTTGCAACATTGTTACTAAGAACATTAACTTGTAATGGGTAATTCGGATGTTTAGAACTTGATAGAAAACCAAACAGTTCACCAGCTACAGACTGATCGTAAATTTCAATACAAGCCCAGTTATTTAATCGTTCCATAATTTCTTTATCAGGTAACAATCCCTTTGCAACTATATATGAGTCTTCTTTTAGTTTTTCTAAGTATTCTCGTGTTAATCTAGGTTTCATTTTCGCTCCATGATGGCATATTTAAAAACAAAAGGAGTTAATATTTTATCATATTCCGCCAGCTTATGTATGTGGAATTGTTTGTCAAATAAGTTAGTTATATCTTTGTCAGAAAAAAAGTGATTATATAGCCCTGTTTTTTCTGCTTTGATTATTTTTTCTGTTTTAGGATATGTTCCTTGAACAAACCCTGTATTTGTACTGAATGTTGATAAATAAAACATCGTGCCTTTTTTTGAGATTTTAAGAATATTATCAATATACACTTCATGTTCTTTTGGCAATAAATGATGGAAACAACCTGCATCTACAATTACATCAAATAATACATCTGATTTAAAATCTAAAGATGAATCTACGAATAGTTTAACTTCAAGACCTGCATCTTTAACCTTTTGTTTTGCAGTTTCAATAGCAGATTCGGATATATCGAATCCATGAGTTTCGAATCCTTGTTTTGCAAGCATGATTGAATGTCTAGCATTACCGCATCCAATATCTAAAGATTTTCCTGTTATTTGATTTTGTTTTAGAAATTCTGCAAAAACTTCCTTCCCTATAGAAGGTTTTAATTTAGTGAAATGTCCAGGATGAAGTATTGATTCGTCACCAAGTTCACTCCAAAACGGTTCATACCAAGCTATTTCATTTCTTCTTGCCATTTTATTTCAATAATTTTTCTACAACGTGATAATCTCTTTGAAATATTTGTGTTCGAACTGAAAAATGAGTGTAATCTCCAACTTTCAGCCCTGCATCATTAGCAATCTTTTTCTGTAATTGAACAGCTGCATATATATCAGGCGCAAGTGCTCTTGTTGCATCATTTGTCCTCATTATAGCAGTCATACTTAGTTTCCCATCTTGAACATAGAAGTCTAATGCGTGATGACATGGTTGTGCGTTACCCCAATTTGTTTTCAATACATCTGATGGTTCTGCAACTGTTAAGTGTGCACGCCTAGTCTGCGAACTATTAGCTAACTTTTCCACTACATCATTTATTTGCGGTTCTATTCTTGCCCAAATATCATAATCAAATTGATCTGCGCATGCTATACCCATAAATTGATTAACATAATTAGTGTTAATTTCTTTATTTATTGCTTCGTTAACTAGTGGCTTTAGATTGCCAACATTATTTATCTTAAAACTAATATTTTTTGTTTCTTTTGCAAGTTCTCCTTTTTCACTTTTATATTCTACATTGTCTGCAAGAACTGTTTGTATAACATATTTTTGTGCATCTGCAAGATTAGTAAATTCAGAAATTTCAGTGTTTTCTTGCTCACTAAAGATTGTTTTGCTTAGCCAAGATTGATTTTCAGGACTCACTCTTTCGCCATAACTTGCAACAACACTTTCTAATACTGCTCTATTATTTCCAATTACTGAGTCTATTTTCTCCCTATTTCTATATACATCTACTTCAGTTCCTTCTATTGTTTTAAAGACTACAAAACTTATATCTTCAGGCACAAATGGGCTTGAATAAACTCTTCGAGCGCTTGTTTTATGCATGAAATTTATTGATTGATCTCTTGTTCCTGTTTCAATTAAATTATTTTCAAGAGATTTTATTTGAATATTTTTTGTTCTTGTTTGCGCGTCCAATTCTTCACATGGTTTAAATACGCTAGGTGTTCCGCTAGTATAAATTGTATTTATGCCTGTTCCCCTAATATTTTTTAAGAATTCATTAACTCCTGGTTTATTTGTAAGTAAAGGGCCTATTGCTGCAAACTTATCTAAAAGTCCAGAATAATTTTCAGGATTTTCATCATACACTAATAAAACTGAATCACTAGCAGGATTTCCCAGTAATACATTACCAGGCAATATTCTTTCTTGATTTGCTTCAATTGCACTTTCAATGCTCATTGTTGCAAAGTATTCGTAGAGTTGGTCTAAATCAAATGACGCACTAAAATGTCTTCCATGTGGTGAATTTACTGCAATACTAGGCATTACTTTTGCAAGTGGAATACTTCCTTCTCCTGAGCCTATAAATAAGCAATCTTTTAGTCTTACGCCTGATGTGTTTGCAATTGTTCTTGCAAAATTAACTTTGTGCGAATAATCAGTATTTAAAGTATGTACTGATGCTAGTTTTCCATCAATAAAGTGAGGATTTGCTTGAGAAATTGATTGATCCAAACCTGCTAAATAACTAGCAGCAAGGTCAGTAGTTGCAAATCCGCCCGAAATAAGCGCAGTTCCAGCACCCATTGAATTGATTTTTTGCATCATTTCAATTGCACCCGCTCTAAGTTGATACTCGTCAGAAATTGCAGTTAAAGCACTAATAGGTAGTTTTGCATCAATTAATACTTGATTTGATAAATGAGCCCATACAGGCGCAGAAAATTTCTTTTTTCGAAAGTCTTTTCTAAGTTCATGATATGATTTGGTTTCGTCTACAGCCTCGAAAGAATTAGTCCAAATTGTATTGCCTGCATTAAGTCCTTTACTAATTAAAGGGCTTATGCTACCAAAAATAACTAGCTTAGGAATAAAATTAGTCGGCAAACTCATGCTGAAAAGAAGCACAATTAATATATAAAACTTTCTATTTTTACCACTATATAGTGGCAATTACTTCTTGTTTAACTATTTCAGCACAAAATCATTCGAATCAGACGTGTTCAATATCAGTATTCAAAGAGACTTCATTGCTTAAAGTATAAATATCCTCTAAAGACAATTTATGAACATCGTTAAGACCGTTAATTCTTGCAAAACTTTCAAGCTCATTCTTCGTAGCTTCATAGAAATTTACAAAGCGTTCAACTGATTTATCAATAACAAATCGTTTTCTAAGTTCTGGATCTTGAGTGGTTATTCCAACAGGACATTTCCCAGTATGACAAATTTTGTATTGTTGACAACCAATTGCTATGAGTGACGCTGTTGCTAATGCAATTACATCCGCACCTAAAGCTAAAGCTTTTGCAATATCTGTACTATCTCTAAATCCGCCTGTGACGCAAAGTGTAACTTTACTTTTTTGTTTATCAAGATATTGTCTAGCGCGTCTTATCGCGAATATTGGCGGAACACAAACATTATCTTTGATGTATGTAAGTGCAGCCCCTGTAGCTCCTCCACGACAGTCAATAGTTATAAAATCAGGTTTAGAATAAAGTGCAACTTCAATATCTTTCTCAATATTACCTGCTGAAAATTTAACACCTATAGGTTTTCCGCCAGTAACTTTTCTAAGTTCATCAACTTCTGCCTTTAAGTCTTCTTTACTGTTAATATCGAAATGCCTTCCAGGAGATATGAAATCTTCACCTTGTTTAATTCCTCTAATCTTAGCAATTTCAGGAGTTATCTTTTCTTTTGGAAGATGACCTCCAATTCCAGGTTTTGCAGCTTGACCAATTTTTATTTCAATAGCGTCAGCTTTCTTTATAGCATCAACTTTATGATTAAATGATGCGGTTCCAACCTCGTAAATATATTTGTAAGCATTTGCTTGTTCTTCAGGAAGCATTCCTCCTTCGCCAGAACACATGACTGTTTTTACTTTACTAGAACCTTTTGCAAGTGCAATCTTTGCTTCTTTTGATAAAGCTCCAAATGACATGTGAGACACATAAAATGGAATATCTATCACTAAAGGTTTTTTAGCATTAGGTCCTATGATTGTTTTAGTATTAACTTTTTCATCTCCATTCAAAGGCATTTTGTGAAGTTGTGCACCTCTAAATAAAATTGTTTCAAAGTCAGGAAATGTCTTTAGCGTTCTCATAGCTGAGATTTCACTTTTTCCACCTTTTGCAAGATTTTGTAAACGTGCAAATTTAGGATCAAATTCATCTTTATTTCGAGTCCATTCAGCTAAATATTCATTTGAAGTTTTAGTTTCAATCGGAATTTCTGATTCGTCCATAGCTTTATTTGAGACCATAACCTTATCACCCTCAATATTAACTTTGTGCGCAGGAACTTTATCATCATACCCCGCAGGTGCTTTTCCTGTTATTGGATCATATTCCCAACCGTGCCAAGGACAAACAACATGACCATTCTTAATTTCGCCTTCTGCAAGAGGGCCTCCTTGATGTGCGCATTTATGAGATATTGCGCCAATTTGACCTTTAAATTTAAACATTGCAAGTTTCGTGCCTTTAACTTCTACAAGTTTTCCTTTTCCTTCTTCAAAATCATTTGTAGATCCTACTTTGACAAAATCATCACTAGTAGGTTTTTCTTCAACAGGAGCTGAAAATTCTTCTCCAACAGTAGCTTTAGCACCTTCAATTTGTGCATCGTTCTTATTTAATCCATCATTAAATTTAGAATACCAATGGTTTCCATCACAAAAAGGTTTATTTTTTGATTTACCACAACGACACAAAGCAAAATGTTCATGTGATGCAGGTTTATCTTCATCTTCAAAGTTTTTATTTCCAAAAACAAAATAAGGGCCGTTCCTAGTAACTTTTATGCCTGGATTTTCATGAAATATATTGTATAGTTTGCCATCAATAGAATAAGATAGTGCGCCAGAAGGACATTCTTTAATTTGATTTATTACTTTAAGTTTAGATTCTTTATTAGAATCAATCCAAGGCTCTTTCTTCATTCTGAAAGCTTTTGGAAGTCCACTCGTGCAAAAACCAACATGAGCGCAAATTCCTCTGTCATCATGAACTGTAATTTCTTTTCCTTTATACTCATCATCTTTTCTTGCTTGACGATCAGCTAGTTTCTTATCAGTCCAAGAAATCTTAACATGAGTGCCATCGCAAAATGGTTTAGTTTTAGATTCACCGCAACGACATAGAGCATAATCTTTGCCAGAGTCAATAATTTTTCCTTTAGAATCTTTAAGTGGTAATTCTTTAATTAATATAGGTCCATCTTTTAGAGTTTTAATTTTCATCATCATAATTCACCTTTTCCCAAGATAAATAACGAATTAGACTGTTAATAAACTTTCTTGTTGATTGTCAAAACTAAGTTTCATGTTAGAATAAAAATTATAGATATAGAATTTAAGTTAAAAAGTTAGAAAAGAAAATTATTCGATTTTAACTGTTTGGGCAATAGCTTGACCTGGCATACCTGTTTCGAAAAGAACTCTTAATGCACCTTTGTTACCATGAGCAGATCTGATTTCGCCTTTGATATCTCTTTTACCGGTGTTAAAAAGAACTGTTTTTCCTACAAGTTTCTCAGCATCTTCTTTAGTTTTAACTGATTCCACGACCACAATCATTTGATTATCATAAGTGTGGTGTCTTGCTCTTCTGAAATTTGAAATTGTTCCGTTCATAATGTATTGAGAATTGCCAATCCCTTTATAAATATTACTATGAACTGGTCGATATTGAATAAAAAGACAGTCAATAGTCGATGATTTATTCAAATTAAAACATAGGAATAAAGAAAATTATATAAATGACCTACTTTTCTGAAAAGCTACGAGATAACACGGGCCTGTAGTCTAGTGGCTATGACGTTGCCCTTACAAGGCGAAGGTCGTCGGTTCGATTCCGGCCAGGCCCATACATTATCTTGCGGTGGTAGTATAGTGGTTAGTATTCGGCCTTGCCAAGGCTGTGACCCGAGTTCAAATCTCGGTCACCGCATTTTCTAAAGAAAATACTAAGTTGAGATTTGAACATGCTCAAAATTATGCTAATTTTGGCAATTTTTTTGTAATAACAAAAAATTAATCTCGGTCACCGCATTCTATTCAACTTTGATTAACCTGAATATTTCTTAGAATAGAGATTTGAACGCAGTTCATTAAAATGAGAATTATTTTATGTGCTAAAATTTATTTTGAGCACAAATCTCAGTCACCACATTTCTTAACAGAATAATTAAGTTATAAGCTTATAAGCATTAATTCTATATATCATTGGAAATATATCTCAATATAAAAATTTAGAAGTAAGAATTAAAATAAAAAAAAATAAGAAAATTGTATTTAGTTAAAAGTCTGATGCTGTAAATCCATAAATCATTCCACCTACACCGATAACAATCACTACAATTGATTGAATCAATGGGCTGATCATATCAGCAGGTAAAATTCCGAATTGACCTAAGAATGGTAATACTCCTGCGATTAAAGTTAATAATCCTATCATAGCTATCATAAATTTCATGTAATCACCTTTTATAATTTAATAGTACTTTTATTCTATCGTGAAGTATTTAAAACTTTCTACGGTTTTAGCACGTGAATTTAGAAAAGTTTATATAGTAATAATTGAAGATGAGATATATTAGTATATATTTATATATTTCAGGGAGGATTTATGATGAAAAAAAGATTTATTGGTTTGATTATTCTAGGTTTATTTTTAATGACAATTTTTGCAGGTTCTGTATCTGCAGCCGGCATTGGTGACATGTTAGGTGAAGAGGGGATGATTGGTGGCATTGTAACAGGTGTTTTTAGCCTAGCTCAAACATTAGTGACAACAGAATTTGATATGGAATATCTGGGCTCATTTTTGGACAATACGTTTTTAGAAACAGAAGATTATACCACTACTTGGTTTGCATTAATTATGTCTTTCATGGTATTATGGGGTTTACTTACTGCAGCAGCACCAAAACTACCCGTATTTAAAGACAACAGTAGTGCAGGTGCAAGGAAAATGTTCGTAATAGCATTATCTTTATTCGTAACTTTTGTATCAGGTTTACCTATATATTTACAATTCTTACTTGTACAATTAGGCGCTATGGTTCAACTTGGAATAGTAGCGCTCTTAATCGTAGCATTTTGGTGGATATGGAAATCTACACAAAAAGGATTAGCTAGCGTGAATTCGATGGGTGCTGAAGCTGGTCGAATTAATGCTAATGCTAGAAAGATGAATGTTGACAATAAGAAAATGAATGCAGAATCTAAAGCTTCAGAAGGTTTAATTAAACGTGAAGAATCTGCGATGGCAGAAGTGAAACGATTAGTAGGTGGAACTGAAGAAGAAGATATGAAAATAAGTGATGGTTGGAAACAGGTAAAGGGTATACTTTCAAACATTCCAGGTATGAAGTCAGAAGATGCTATGAAAGAAGTTCAAGTTATAACTGAAATGGTTACCAAAAAAATGGATCGTGAAACCAGAGGAACTCTTAGTCACCAAAAGCTCATTGAAGAAGCAATTCATAAAGCATCTCAAATGAATCATGAATTAATTAAAGACTTAACACTTGATGATGAATATGCAGCTGATTTAGGTGGAAGACTAAGAGGTCATACTGGTTCAATATCAAACGATGAAATGCTTGATGGGGAAAGAAAACTTAGAGAAGCAAAACATCAAGCAAATGAATTTGAAAAAATTCTCAAACAGGTTTATGATTTTGAAGCTAGTGAAATGAAAAGTGAACAAAACATCATTAATGAAGAAAAACAATTCTTTGATGCTTTAGAACGTTCAGATTTCAATCGCGCATCATTAATAGTTGATGACATAATTCACAAATTAGCAAAAATAGGCAACGAAGATGTTTTCATTGTAAATCAAATCACTAAAGCTGAAAAAATGTTAGGTGCTGAGTTTGAAGAAGTTAGTAAAGCAATGAAAGAATTTCCAAGATAATTTTTTATTTTTTAATTACTTTTTTTTAATTTAGGTGAGTACAGAAATGCGAATAAAAATAAACAAGCAATTCATTATACTATCAATCTTAATTACTATTCTATTAGTTAGTTTTGCATCTGCTCAAAGTAGTAGTAATTGGTGGTATTTATCTAAGGATTCATCTGCTGGATCATCAGGTGCTTTAGCAGGCGATGGTTTTGGATCTAATATTGCAAATATTTTTGGAGTTGTAATTAATAGTGTGGCTCAATTAGCCATGTTACCTGTTACTTTACCGTTAGATAATGGTGATACTTCTGCTCTTGCTATGATTTTAACATTTATCATTATGTTTTCAATTATTCATCCTGCAACTGCATTTATTCATTTATTCAAAAATGGTCAAAATAAAGGTCCTAGAAAAGCATTTTCAATTGCATTCTCATTATTAGTTGTTTTCTTTTCACCTGCTGCAAATTACGTATTTACATTCATTAGAGACTGGGTTTCATGGTTAATTCAATGGGCATTATTATTCTTATTCGTAGTAATATTGTGGTGGATTTGGAATCAAACTAGAAAAGGATTTGCAAGTGTTAATAAAATTGGCGCAGAAGCTGGAACTATTGAAGGCGCTAACAAAAGAGCAAATCAAGATTCTAGAAAAATTAAATACGAAGCAAAAAATGAAGAACATGCTCTAAGACGTGAAAAAGAAACTATTGAAGAATTAGAACATTTAACACATCAAGAAAGACAACAAGTTCACACTCAACTTAACCATTGGCAAAATATTAAACATAAACTTGCACGTATGGGTGATGTAAGTACTGATAGCGGTAAAAAACTTAGAGCTCAATTATTAGATGAAGTATCTTCTCTTTTAAGACACGAACATAAAACTGAAGAAGTTAACGATATGTTGTATAAATTATCTATGCGAAATAAACACGATGCTGAGAAACTTAAAAAATTCCTTGCAATTAGTGAAGACAAATATAATGATTTAATGAAACAATTAACTGGCGAGACTGGAAGAGGCACTAATATTAGTCCCACAGTTCATACTCGTATGGATGTTAATGCTGCTAAAAAACACATTCATGAAGCAAGACATAATGCAGCTATGCTTTACAATTTATCTAAAAGACTAGAAAATTTTGCTTGGAAAGAAGAAAAGTACCAATCTCAAGTTGCAAATGATACTATGAACTTCATTGGGGCCCTTAGGAATGCAGATGGTCCTGCTGCAGGCAGTCTTTGCGATAAGATTATAAAAGAGTTGCACAGAGAAGAACAACTACTAAATGAGCTTAAATACACTGAAGGAAGACTTATGAAAATGGATCATAATATTTTTAGAGAAATTATTGATTCAGAACATATTAATGGTTAAACTAATTCTTTAAATTTTTTAATTAGAAATTTATTTTAATTGAAATTGATTGAAATAAAAAAATAAAATGCACAACAGTAAAACTGTTGGCACGCCAAAAATATATTTTTGAGCAAAAATAAAAAAATATAGACTTATTTTTTATCTTTTAAGTAAGCAATAGCTCTTTCAGCAGCTGAATTAAGTGTGTCTGCATTTGCTTTTTTTATAGCTGCATCATTTCTACGTCCATTTTCTATAGCTAAATCTCTAAATTCTAGTATTGGATCTTTGAATTTATACGCATCTCCAACGTTAGGTGTTTTACCTAATTTTTTTGAAATCCATCCTTGTTTTGGGACAATTACTTTTGAAATAGCTTTATAACCTGAACTTAACTTTCTCATCATACCATTATTATAAACACTTGAAAGAAAATTTCTAGCTTTTACATCATATAATTGAGTTCTTATTTGTCCTTCTTCATGATTTAATCCAGATAATTTTACTGTATGATTTAATCTTTGTTCTAAAAGCTCATTTTCTTCTTTTCGAAGTTCTACTTCTGCTTTTTCTTTAGTAGTTGTAGATTCTTTAAGTTTAAGCAGCTTTTTTTTCTGTTGTCCAATAGCAGTTATTTTATTGTCTTCTCTTTTAATTGTTTCATCAAGAGCAGTTCCCCTAGCAAAATCATTTTTTCCAGATAAGGTATTGTAGATTTCATTAAGTTTTGCGATACCTTTTGGACCTACATAGACTTCATTCTGAGAAGTTTCTTCACCAACTAAGCCTGATAAATTTTCTCTTTCTTGTTTAACTCTTGAAGTTTTAATTTTTGCTTTTTTAGTTTGAATAAATCCTTCTGCTGCAGTTTCAATTAATCCTTTCTCGTCAATCATGTAAACTGTTGGATCTGTGTTGATTAGATTATCATAAGCTTTTTTCCCTGATTCAGGTAAAGTGTGTCCTTGGATCGCCATATCGGAGTCTTCCTCACCTGGAAGTGTTAGATCTTTTGATTTATTTACAAATGGTATTTTTTCCCATATACTTTTAATAGTTGTTTTTTTCATTTTATAATTCCCCTGCCTCTTTTTTATGGTAACGCTAATTTATTCTGAAGTATCTTATTAGAAGTAGTGTATTAGAATTACTATTTAAATCTTTCGTTTTGTTGTCACTTAATAGTAACAA
>Ga0307929_1000556_pt1 | contig 35390 bp, 32 predicted proteins | sample AceLakmetage1330_FD_203160 | JGI IMG/M metagenome (GOLD analysis project Ga0307929, IMG submission 203160) | Saline water microbial communities from Ace Lake, Antarctica - #1330 | ecosystem: Environmental > Aquatic > Non-marine Saline and Alkaline > Saline | place: Antarctica: Ace Lake...
TTACTCATGTCGCCATATAATTCATCGGTACTTTTACGCTCTTTTTTATTTCGTCCCATATCTGTTTTTTTTAGCAAATATATAAACCCTCTCAAAATAATAGCACTCCAAAAAAAGAATTAGCCGCTTATATTAATTATTCATCACCAAAATCGGATTTAACAGTACGTATTCAAAACAGGTTTTTCGGGCATATTTGCGAAAATAACAATCTTGAAAAAATCATCCTTCAAAATCCGGTCGAGCTGGCCTATTGCTTAGCTTTGATCGATACCCGCAGCCAACGATCGGTAACGCCGCCCTGGGTAATTCGCAACTTCCCCGAGGTGGAGCGCGTAATGTATTTGCTCAGAAACAATCCCTGCATATCGGGCTGCGGCTGGTGCAATAGTTTTTTGGATGCTAAAGCAGGATTACAAAAATATTTCGGCTTCGAGGCTTTTCGCACCTTTGCCGGGAAATCGCTGCAGGAGGAGGCAGTAAATGCTGCTATCAAAAATAAATCACTCCTGGCCGTTTTTCCTACTGGTGGCGGAAAATCCATCACTTTCCAGGTTCCGGCCTTGATGAGCGGTGAAAATGTGCGCGGGCTTACGGTGATAATCTCGCCATTGCAATCGCTGATGAAAGACCAGGTGGACAATCTGGAAAAAATCGGTGTCACCACTGCCGTTACTATCAATGGATTGTTGGATCCGATCGAAAGAGCCAAGGCCATCGAAAGGGTGGAAAACGGCTCGGCATCCATGCTTTATATCGCCCCCGAATCGCTGCGATCGAAAACCATCGAACGCCTTTTGCTGGGGCGCAATGTGGTGCGTTTCGTTATCGATGAAGCGCACTGCTTTTCGTCGTGGGGTCAGGATTTCAGGGTCGATTATTTGTATATCGGCGATTTTATCCACGCGCTTCAGCAAAGAAAAAATCTTAGCGAAAGCATCCCGGTCTCTTGTTTTACCGCTACCGCCAAGCAAAAGGTAATTCAGGATATTAAAGATTATTTCCGGGAGAAATTATCGCTGCACCTGGAAACTTATAGCTCGAAGGCTTCACGTACGAATCTGCAATACAAAATCATCCCGCGCGAAACCGAAGATGAGAAGTACGATACGGTACGCCACCTGGTGGATGCAAAACCTTGCCCCACCATCATCTATGTTTCGCGCACTAAGCGTGCTTATCAGATAGCCGAACGGTTGTCGAAAGACGGATACTCGGCAAAGCCCTATCATGGTAAAATGGATAAGCAGGAGAAATCGGAAAACCAGGATGCCTTTATCCGTGGTGATGTTCAGATAATGGTGGCTACTTCGGCCTTTGGGATGGGCGTGGATAAAAAAGATGTGGGCATGGTGATCCATTTCGAAATATCCGATTCGCTCGAAAATTACGTGCAGGAAGCGGGCAGGGCTGGCCGCGACGAAAGTATTACCGCCGATTGTTATGTGCTTTTTAACGAAGATGACCTAAGCAAGCATTTCATCCTGCTCAACCAAACCAAGCTGAATATAAAAGAGATTCAGCAAATATGGAAGGCCATTAAGGATATTACCCGCCTGCGTGCCACTGCTTCTAACTCGGCCTTGGAAATTGCACGCAAAGCTGGCTGGGATGATAATGTGGTGGAAATCGAAACCCGCGTTACCACAGCTATTGCGGCATTGGAAGAGGCCGGATATCTGAAACGCGGCCAAAATATGCCCCGGATTTATGCCAGCAGCATCTTATCAAAAAACGCACAGGAAGCCATCGAAAAAATAAATGCTTCCGCAAATTTTAATGAACGACAAAAAGAACATGCCGTCCGCATCATCAAGAAATTGTTTTCGAGCAAGAGCCGCAAGCAAGCCACCGATGAGGAAGCCGAGGCACGCATCGATTATATTTCAGACCATCTGGGCATAGTAAAGGAGGCGGTAATAAATGTGGTGAATTTGCTGCGCGAAGAAAAGATACTGGCAGATACCAAAGACTTAACCGCCTTTATTAAAAGGGGTGATAATAAAAACCGTTCTCTGGCCATAATTAATTCGATTGGGAAGTTGGAGCAATTTCTGGCATCGCAATGTGCGGAACGCGAAAAATCGTTTCACATAAAAGAGCTGAACGAGCTGGCCGAAGAATATGGTTGTGAAGATGTTTTGCCAAACAAACTCAGGACGATCATTAATTTCTGGGCAATTAAAAACTGGATAAAAAGTAGCAATCAGGGTCAAGGCAAAAACCACCTGGCCATTATTTCAAATTATCCTAAACCTGAATTAAAAAGTAAATTAGAAAAAAGACATGCGCTGGCTCGCTTTGTTGTGGAATATCTTTTTGCAAAAAGCAACGAAAATATTTTGGCCTCCGATGCAAACAAAGAACAAGTGCTGGTGGAGTTTTCGGTTCACGAGTTGAAAGAGGCTTACGAAAAAAATAACTCCATGTTTAAACTCGATATCATCATTCAGGATGTGGAGGATGCTTTGTTTTATCTGTCGAGAATGGATGCCATAAAAATTGAAGGCGGCTTTTTGGTGGTGTATAACAAACTCACCATCGAACGGTTGGAGCAGGATAACAAAAAACGGTATAAAAACGAAGATTATAAGAAGCTGGATCAGTTTTACGATAACAAGATCCAGCAAATACATATCGTGGGCGAATATGCCAAAAAAATGATCAGCGACTACAAGGAGGCCTTGCAGTTTGTGGAGGATTATTTTCAATTAAACTACACTTCATTTTTAAATAAATATTTCAACGGAAGCAGGCAAAATGAAATAAAACGAAACCTTACGCCGGCAAAATTCAGGCAGTTGTTCGGCGAACTTTCCCCGGCGCAGCTCAATGTAATCAAAGACAACGGCTCCCAACATATTGCCGTGGCAGCAGGCCCCGGCAGTGGAAAAACCCGCGTGCTGGTGCACAAACTGGCCTCGCTGCTGCTGATGGAAGACGTTAAGCACGAGCAGCTTTTGATGGTAACCTTTTCGCGGGCGGCAGCCACAGAGTTTAAAATACGCTTGTTTGACCTGATCGGGAACGCTGCCGCTTATATCGAAATAAAAACTTTTCATGCTTACTGTTTTGATTTGCTTGGAAAGGTGGGTTCGATCGAAAAATCGGAGACCATCATCCGCCAAGCAGTAGATAAAATCAGGAATCACGACATCGAGCCTATGCGAATTTCCAAAAGTGTTTTGGTAATCGACGAGGCGCAGGATATGGATGCTCACGAGTTTGAGCTGATAAAAGCCCTGATGGAGCAAAATGAGGAAATGCGGGTGATTGCCGTTGGCGATGACGATCAAAACATCTACGAATTCAGGGGAGCCAGCGCCAAATATCTCGAACAATTTATCAATGAACATAAGGCCACCAAGCACGAACTCATCGAGAATTACCGGAGCAAAATCAATCTGGTAGCATTTACCAATCAGTTTGCAAATAAAATAAGCCACCGTCTGAAACAGACCCCGATTGTTTCCCGCCAAAGAGAACCTGGATTATTGAAGCTGACAAAATATTCTGCATCCAATTTGATACACCCGCTGGTTCAGGATGTTTTGTCCACCGATATAAGCGGAACCACTTGTGTGCTTTGCCACACCAACGCTGAGGCTCTGCAAATTACTGGATTGCTAAACGATAGCGGACTGCCTGCCACACTTATCCAAACCAACGAGGGATTTAGCCTGTTCAATTTGCTGGAAGTAAGATATTTCATTCAGGAACTTAATTTTAAAGCGGATATCTACACAATTTCGGATGATAATTGGAAGACGGCTAAACGAAATCTTTGGGATAGTTTTCGCAAGAGCAGCAAAATAGATATTTGTATTAATCTGATAAGGGCCTTTGAACTGAATTTCCCAAAAAGAAAATACCAATCGGATTTGGAGTTGTTTATCAAAGAATCCAAACTCGAAGATTTTATTAATGTAAATGGAGATGTGATTTTTGTATCAACCATGCACAAGGCCAAGGGAAAGGAGTTTGATAATGTGTTTTTGATGCTGGATAATTATAATCCGCACAGCGATGAAAAAAAGCGGCTGCTTTATGTGGCCATGACCCGTGCCAGGCAGAACTTGTTCATCCACCTAAATGGCGATTATTTGGATAATATTGCGGTGGAAGACATGGATCGAAAAATGGATACACGCGAATATCAAGCTTCGGATTTGCTGGTGCTGCACTTAAATCACAAAGATATATGGCTCGACTATTTTATCCAACGGCAATATCACATATCTAAACTAAAAAGTGGAGATAAACTAAGTCTGGACGGTGAAGGATGTATAGATGCGCAAGGAAATTACGTGCTCAAATTTTCTAATCGTTTTAAAGAACAAATTACTTCTTATCTGGATAAGGGCTATGCACTCAAAAGCGCAGAAGTGAATTATGTGGTTTATTGGCAAAAGGAAGACAGCAATTATGAAGTGAAGATAATTTTGCCTGCTTTGAAATTGGAAAAGAAGGAGGAAAGCGCAGTGGCTAAGCAGAATGAAAACTTATAGCAGGCCGGCAATTTTGAGCAGTTTGGCAAAGGCCGGATCTTTTTTGGCGTATAAGAATTAGCTATATGGGTTCGAATACTGCTAGAGAGATTACTTTTTTAAAAACCTGTCTCGGTAGAAAAATATTGCTTACTTTTACGCTTGAAATTAGTCGTTTGCTTTAATCAGGATTATCCATTAGTAAATTAAATTCGCATGAAACCAATAACATTTGAAATTGAAAGGGATGGCAAAGAATTTCATACCTGGAGCCCGGAATTACCAGGTTGCCACACGCACGGGAAGACTGTTACGGAAGCCTTTGAAAATTTAAAAGAAGCTGTGCAGCTCTACCTGGAAGTGCTGATGGAAGAGCAGATAACAAAGAAATCTGTCGAATTATCAGTATGAAACCACGAGTATTAATGCAGTTGCTTGAAGAAAACGGTTTTGTTTTTGTGAGGCAGACGGGCAGTCATGCCATATACAAGAAAGCTGGTAACAAAATCATCATTGTACCTATTCACAGCAAAGATATTCCCAAAGGAACATTAATGAGTATTTTGAAAGATGCAAACATCAAATTGTAAATACTAAAAAGTTAGAAATGGTTTCTTATCAGGACAATGGCTATGTACTCAAAAGCGCAGAAGTGAATTATGTGGTTTATTGGCAAAAGGAAGACAGCAATTATGAAGTGAAGATAATTTTGCCAGTGCTGAAATTGGAGAAGAAGGAAATAACCATGCTGGCAGAGTAAGAAAAGAATCAGAGCAAGCCGGCAACTTTGAGTAGTTCGGCAAAGGCCGGATCTTTTTTGGCGTGTTCGTGTGTAATTTTCTCCAGCTTTTCGAGTCGCTCTTCGTGGATGACTATTTTTTTTCGTACTGGGTCGAGGGCTGTACGCCTGTCCCAAATTATAAATCCTAATATAAAAATCATAATGGATATCAAAATAAAAAAGCCTGAGAAAAGTGTATCAATCTTCGATTCTATGGCTTCAAACTTTGAATCTACGGCTTCAAATTTAGCATCCATCTTGGATTCAATGGCTTCAAACCTTGAATTCATTTCGTTGCGTAGCGATTCAATTTTTTCATTGGTAGCTTTCACTTGTTCCTCGGTACGCATAATGCGATCGCGGTCGTCCAGGGTGAACGGGACTTCGCGAGTCTGGGCAAATCCTTGTAAAACAAGGCTAGCGAAAAACAGAAGGATGATTAGTTTTTTCATAATCAAGATGAATAACGAAAGCAAAGATAGGAATATTTTTATTATTTGATTTTTAAAGATAATATCGAATTGATAATCAAAAAACCTCCATAAAACTGCGATGTCATGAAAAATCAACTTGGGCTTTCCGGTATTATGCTCTTTGTATAAAGCATTATTTAAGAAATGTGCTCTTTGTATAAAGCATAATTTATTATTTTTGCTTTTTAAATAAAGCATATTATGGAAAATTTATTTATCAAATCCAGGCAAAAAGTTAAAAGCATCAATACGGATTTCGTTCGCTATTTGATGAAAGAAATTAATTGGAGCGACCGATTGATAGGCATAAAGGGAGGAAGGGGGATTGGAAAAACCACCCTGCTTCTGCAACATATCGAAATGCATTTACAAAATGAATTGATCCTGTATGTCAGCCTTGACGACTTTTATTTTACAAGTCATACGCTCTACGATCTTGCAGAAGATTTTATAGTTAATGGCGGACAAACATTGCTGATTGATGAAGTACATCGCTATAAAAACTGGGCGCAGGAAATCAAATTGATTTACGATGATTTCCCAAATCTTAAGATTATTTTCACCGGATCATCGATATTAGAAATAAGCAAAGGCCGGGCCGACCTAAGTCGGCGTGCAATAATCTATTCGATGACGGGACTTTCATTTAGAGAATACCTTGTTTTTACTGAAAAACTTGAAATAGCTTCGGTAAAAATATCCGACATTATCGGGCACCACGTGGAGCTTGCCGATGATATTAACCGTTCGACACAAATAATTCCGGCCTTTTGCAAATACCTCACCACCGGATATTATCCTTTTTTTATCGAGAGTCCCGATACCTACCTTATGCGCCTCACAGAGGTTTTGAACCAGGTGATTTTTTCGGATATACAAACACTTAAAGGCATTCCGATGGAGTCGCTTTCAAAGCTGAGAAAATTATTGTACGTGGTTAGTAATTCCGTTCCATTCAAGCCCAATGTGGCCAAGCTAAGCGAAATCATTCAAATTACAAGAAATACTTTGGTAACTTATTTAAATTATCTCGAGGAAGCACAAATTATTAATCTCCTGCATACCGAATCTGTTGGCATAGGATATTTACGAAAGCCTGAAAAAATTTATATGGAAAATTCAAATTTGATTTATGCACTCAACGAAAAAGAGCCTGAAGTAGGGAATATTAGGGAAACCTTCTTTTTCAACCAACTGCGCAAAGAGAACAGGGTGGTGTTTGACGGAATTGCTGATTTTTTGATCAACGATGAATTAAGATTTGAGATAGGCGGGAAGAATAAAACCACAAAACAAATCAAAGGCCTGGAAAATGCGTTTATCGCAGCAGATAATATTAGCACAGGCTACGGCAAAAAAATTCCTCTATGGCTTTTTGGGTTTTTGTATTAAAATCTCTGGAATCTCAGCAAAAAAAGTTCTGAGATTTTTTGGCATCACTAACCTCAGTCAGCCTACCATCCAATCTCAGGACTTATATGTTTCTTTAAACACAAGGCAAGTCCCCCGGTTTCTTATCCTTGTTGTTCCTGCCGTTTTTTCTCGGCAAGCATTTTCAAAACTTCTTCCTGAACGTTTTTGCCCACAGGCGCGTATTTCGAGAATTCCATCGAATAGTTGGCTCTGCCGCTGCTGATGTTACGCAGGGTAGTGGCATAGCCAAACATTTCCATCAAGGGCACGGTGCCATTCAGTTTTTGCGATCCTTTGCGGTGGCGACGCATCGATTCTATCTTTCCGCGTCGCTTGTTGAAGTCGCCCACCACATTACCAATATAATCGTCGGGTACATTGACTTCGATTTTCATCATCGGCTCCAGCAATACCGGATCGGCTTTCATAAAGCCCTGACGGAAAGCAATAGAGGCACAGGTTTGGAAGGCCATATCCGATGAATCCACCGGGTGATGGGTTCCGTCCAAAAGAACAACTTTAACATCCAAAATTGGATATCCGGCCAAAACACCGCGTTCGAGCGTTTTCTTGATTCCTTTGTTTACCGATGGGATATACTCGTTGGGGATGGCTCCGCCCTTGATATGATCCACAAACTCGTAGCCCAGGCCGCGGTTAGGCTCGATGCGGATAACGATGTGGGCAAATTGTCCCTTGCCCCCCGTTTGCTTCGAGTGCTTGTAATTGCTTACCACTTCGTTGGTAATGGTTTCGCGGTAGGCTACCGAGGGTTCGCTAATCACTACCGGAACGCCAAACTCATCGTCGATGCGATCCACGATAATTTCCAAGTGCAGTTCGCCCATTCCCGAGATGATGGTTTCTTCGGTTTCATCGTCAAAGCGAGCGTTGAACGAGGGATCTTCGTTAGAAAGCTTGGCCAGTGCCTGACTAAGTTTTGTCTGGTCTTTGCGTGATTTGGGGTTTATTTTCAGCTCGATAACCGAGGGCGGAACATGAATGTTTTCCAAAAACAGGGGGTTGTCTTTGTCGCACAAGGTATCGCCGGTTTTGGTAAACTTCATTCCAACCAGAGCAACAATATCGCCGGGACCAGCCTCATTCACCTCCACGCGCTCCTTAGCATGGATTTTCATTATACGGCCAATGCGCTCGGGTTTTCCCTTGGTGGCATTCAAAATCGGCATCCCGTTTTCGATCCGTCCCGAAAAGATGCGGATAAAAGTTTGTTGACCCACATAAGGATCATTGATAAGTTTAAAAGCAAGCGCCGAAAAAGGGTCTTTGGGTGAGGGAAGGCGGGTGTGCGATTTTTCTGGATCATCGATGTCAAGCCCAACTACAGCACCAATATCAATAGGCGAAGGCAAGTAATCGATCACCGCATCGAGCAAAAGCTGAACGCCTTTGTTTTTGTATGCAGCACCGGTAAACACAGGAGTAATCAAAAGCTTAAGGGTAGCATCGCGGGCGGCTTTTTGCAAAAGATCATCCGGAACGTGCTTCTCATCATAAAACAATTGAAGCACCTCATCATTAAAATCCGAAACCTTTTCGATCAAAAAATTACGTGCATCGGCAGCCTGTTTCTTATATTCTTCGGGTATCTCGGTTTCTATGCGTTCAAAATCGTCAAAAATATATGCCTTTTGATGTATCACATCTATCAAACCCTTGAAACCTTCTTCGGATCCCATGGGTAATTGGAAGGGAACCGCGTTGGCATCCAGAAATTCGTTCATTTGTTTTACCACCTCATAAAACTCGGCTCCGGTACGATCCATCTTATTAACAAAAGCAATACGAGGAACGCGATAGCGGTCGGACTGGTTCCACACGGTTTCGCTTTGAGGCTCCACACCGCCCACCGCACAAAACAAGGCAATCATGCCATCAATTACACGCAGCGAGCGTTCTACCTCGATGGTAAAATCAACGTGCCCGGGAGTATCGATGACGTTGATACTATTGCCCTGCCACTTGCACGAAATGGCCGCCGAAGCGATGGTGATACCCCGTTCCTGCTCTTGTTTCATAAAATCGGTTGTGGCCTGGCCATCGTGTGTTTCTCCCATTTTACGGGTTGTTCCGGTATAAAACAAAACACGTTCGGTTAGGGTGGTTTTTCCCGCATCGATGTGGGCAGCTATGCCTATGTTTCTAAGTTTGGATAAAGTCATGGTGATGGGTGATTTCAGTATATTATTAATTATCAATTTGTTAATTAGCCTAAGGCCAAAATGGCGGCAAAAGTAGTTTTTATTTAATTGACCAAGATTAAGTTTAAATTAATAAAAGTTAATTGAGGCAGAAATTACTCATCCAAAAACAAAAAACGCCGGTCGGCTGCCGGGATGAGCAGCTTTCGTTGTTGGTCATAATTCAGATAAGCATCCGGCTTCTTGTCATCGGGGAAGTTAAGATAAATGTATTGATTCATTACGAAATCGAAAATATAAGCCGCATAGCGTTCGCCGGATGTCGCTGCCAGCGTGTAAATATCTTCGATTGTGAGTGGCGTAAGATTGTATATAAATTTAATTTCACCATTAAAAACATTGGAGGTAAAGCGACCTTCCAGCTCATCACTCACAAAATTGGTGGCATATACTACATTGCTTTCGGCCTGTGTATCGTTGAGTTTTGAAATCTCAAACCAACTATTAAGGCTTATCTTGTCAAGATCAAAATCCTCGTAATACAAAATGGAATCAAAAAAAACCTCCTCGGCGCGAAAGGGATAAATACCCTCCTCCACTTCAAGCTGTGCCAGATGTACCTGGTAAGCATGTCGTCCTACGTCCAAAAAACCAGCGATTTGATCGGAGGTGTAAACATGGATTCCATATTTTCGCAGGCCGGCCTGCAAAGCACCCAAATATCGCGATAGAACCAGTGTATCTTCAATTTCCAACAAAACCCGGCTGCTATCTATTCGTGCTTGCTGCTGTAATTCGCCGGAGATCTTATCATAGCTGGCAATGCGCCAGGTATTAAGATTGCTTTTAAAAACAAAGTCGGGAGGCAGGAGCAGGATTGAGATGCTATCTTTGATTTGCAAAAATTCGCGTGCCATTTTACGTTCGATGCTGCACGAACCCAAGACAAAAAGAAGAGCCGTTACTAGCAAAAACAAAAAAATAATACGTTTCAAATAATTGCAAATTAGTTATAAAATGTACTTAAAAAAACAGCGGCTAAGCTGCAAGGATTTATCCTATCTGAACTTAGCCACTGAAACATTATGAAAACAAAATATTACTCGATAGCTAACGGCAGTGCCGGGCTATTTATTGCTGGTAAGCAAGGCCTTGCCAAAAGCTTCGCCAAAGGCGATGGCACGGGCACTTTCCTGTTCATCGGGAGTAAATTTTACGAACATGTCATCATCAAAAACCTTCAATTTGAGGTTCTCCAGGTTTGAACGGATCAGCTTGGTGGCTTCGCCACTCCAGCCATACGAGCCAAAGGCTGCGGCCAGTTTGCCCTTGTCGCGAATCGGATTGATCAAAGCAAAGCACTTGTAAATGGGCAGCAATATATTTTGGTTAATGGTAGGCGAACCCAGCAGGTAGGCCGAGGCATGGCCGATGTGCTGCTCCAGCTCGCCAATGGGCGACAATTCGATATCCACCACATCCACCACAATATCGCCTGCCTGCCTGATGCCCTGGGCAATTAGTTCGGCAATCATTCCGGTTTTTTGGTAGGCACTAACGTAGGGGATAAACACGATCGGCTTTTCGGGTTCGGTCAAAGCCTGCTGCGCGTAGTACCTGGAGAGGTCAACATAAGTACGCCAGTTTTTTCGCAGCACAGCTCCATGCCCTGGAGCAATGATTTCGATATCCAGGTCATCGATCTTTTCGATAGCCTTGAGCATAAATTTGCTGAAGGGTCGCAGGATGACATCAAAATAATACTTGTAGGCATCGTGATAATCGTCGATGCGCTCGATATCTTCTTCAAAGAGCTCGTCATCGCAAAAATGGGCACCAAACGAATCGCAGGTAAAAAGTATCTTATCATCTTCGAGCAAGGTGTACATTGTGTCCGGCCAGTGCAGGTTGGGTGCGCTGATAAATTTCAGGGTCTTATCGCCCAGGTCGAGGGTATGGCCATCCTTAACCACGATATGCGGAAAATCTATGCCCATCAAATCGCGCAGGTAGCGGATGGCGTTGCCGCTGCCAACTACCTTGGCGTTGGGCGCGATGCGCAGGAGGTTTTTAACGTTTCCCGAATGGTCAGGCTCGGTGTGATTTACAACGATGTATTCGATTTCGGAAGGATCGCACAGCTCATCAATTTTCATCAGATACTCTTCCCAAAACCGCTCTTTGGTAGCATCAACGATGGTTTTTTTTTGGGCATTGATAAAGTACGAATTGTACGAGGTTCCATACTTGGTGTCCATCACCACATCGAAGGTTACCAGCCCCGGGTCTTTCACTCCAATCCATTTTACGCTGTCGTTGAGCGCGATTATTTCGTTTTCCATACTATTACTCTTAATTTGAAAAGGGTGGCAAAAATAGTCGATTTTGGTGGATGGCACCTCCGGCACATAAAGAATTTCTTACCTGCGGGTCTTTGACACCAGGGATTATTTTTTTGGATTTTTCATACCATGGATATTTATACACCACAGATGGCCACAGATTATTTTTTCCTTTTTTTTTAATCTATAATCCGCAGCTTTTCGCTTTAAAAAAAAGGGTGAGAAGGTCGTGCACGACAAGAGCGAAATGCGTTAACAGGTAAAAAATTCTACATTAGACAGCAGACAATTTTTGATTTTTTTTGTTAATGATAATAGTATCTGAGCTTACTTCGTGTACAATCTAAGCTTTGACATGAATGCAGGCAAACACATATTTTTAAAATTATTCATCACATAAAATTTTTTGAAACATGAGTAAACATTTTGCACAAGCCGAATGGAATGGAAACCTGATAGAAGGTAAGGGTGGCTTTACCCTGAATTCGAATGGCTACAAAGGAAGTTTTAATTTCGGAGCACGCTTCGAGGCCGACAAAAGTGCTTCAAGCCCCGAAGAACTGATTGGTGCAGCGCACGCCGGCTGCTTTTCGATGGCACTGTCGCACGCGCTTGCCACGGCAGGTTTTAAGCCCGAAAAAATAGAAACCGAAGCAGAAGTTACCCTGGTCAAGGCCGATGGTGGCTTCGGGATTTCGGAGATACTGCTGAAAATGCAGGGAACGGTGCCCGACATTAGCAAAGAAAAATTTGATGAGATGGCCAATGGAGCCAAAGAAAATTGCCCGGTATCGAAGGCACTTACAGGAGTAAAAATTAAACTGGAAGCCAAGCTCAAATAGAGCCTGGTAATTAAACTAAATCCCCCACAGACTTCACTGAATTTTGCAGACTCGAACAAGAGCAAACGGTGTTTTCTGTGGGAGATAATTTTACCAATGGGAGAATCTATTTTTTTATTTTAAAAATCAAAAACCCAAACAAGATGAAATATTATATCGAAAAACAAACCGATTATAGTTTTGATGAAGCCGTGGAAAAAATTACCGAAGAACTGAAAAAAGTGGGCTTTGGCGTTTTAAGCGAAATCAACATTCACGAAAAATTGAAAGAGAAGTTGGATGTGGATTTTAGGAAATACAAGATCCTGGGAGCTTGCAACCCTGCCAAAGCCTACGAAGCCCTGCAGGCCGAAGATAAGATTGGCATCCTGCTGCCCTGCAACGTAATAGTGCAGGAGCTGGATAATGGCAAAACTGAAGTGGCCGCTGTCGATCCCTTTGCCTCGATGCAGGCCGTTGAAAATCCAGGACTGGCCTCGCTGGCGGGCGAAATAAAATCACAACTTGAAACAGCCATCCATAATTTGTGAAAACGAAATAATCGATAAATATTTAGGTGAGACCCTGGTCAATTTTTATCCTTTCTAAATAAAATCACAATGCTCTGGCACGAGAATTGAGTTGAGTTGCCGATTTTTTTTATCCAATTTATGGATTGATTAGCTTTGCTAAAAATAGTTCACAAACAGGTATTTTGTACATTTTATAATTTTATCGAAATGAAAACACCAAAGTCGCTCACCTTGTTAATAGTAGCCCTCATAGCCTGGGCTGGCGCAAGTGCGCAGGATATGATTATCACCAAAAGTGCCGACACGCTCCGTTGCAAAATCCGCGAGGTGGGCACCGATGAAATAAAATACACCCTGCCCGACTACCCCCCGGATGTTTTGTTTGTGATGGATGCCGCGAAAATTACCAGCGCAATTTTTGAAACCGGGCAGGTGATGGATTTTATCGACGAAATGAACAATCCTTTCAATTATGCCGATCAAAACAAAAACGCCATCAAAGTCGATTTTCTTTCCCCGGTAACCGGCAACACTACTTTTGCCTACGAGCGCAGCATCCAACCCGGACAAAGTTGGGAGGCCACCCTTGGCATTATTGGCCTGGGTGCCGACCCCAACGATTTAGACCCCCGGGGTGCCTTTGCAAAGTTTGGGATGAAGTTTATCAAAAGCCCCGATTTTTATCTTAAAGGCATGCGCTATGCCCACATCCTGAAGGGGGCTTACGTAAAACCCGAAATCGGATTTGGCTTCCACCGAAAGTATGATGAAATGTATTATTACGATTCCTGGCCTTACGCCAATAACAGAAATCGTGATGATTATTATTCGCTAATTATTCAAGTAGTGCTTGGCAAGCAGTGGGTGATCAACGATGTATTTCTGTTCGACTTTTTTGGCGGCGTGGGCTTCGGTTTCGACGATGGCTATGGAAACTATCACTACGGTTGGGCCATCACTCCCGACATCCCCATGAGTTTTTCGGCCGGATTAAAGATTGGCGTGTTGTTTTAACAAAGCATAAAACCCGACAAACAAAACGGAGTTGTGGGCAAAAATTAATAAGGAAAAGCGACACTTTAGTCGCTCTTTTTTTTTGATGGCAGCATTAATTTCCCTGCTTTTAAAGCCCTTTTATAATCTGCTGATAAATCCTTTCGGGTAATTCTCTTTTCTCCTGACTGTTTAATTTAGAAACATCGATGGCCGGATGTATTGTCAGGCAAATGGCAGCGGGTGTGATGATACCGGTTTCTTCAAACATCCGAAAAGCACCATCAATGGTGAGCGGAATCGCCAGTGTGTGCGTTCCGGCCAGTAACTTGAAAGCCCCTGCCTTAAAATTACCCATCCCGGAACTGCGGCTGCGGGTGCCTTCGGGAAAAATTACCATCGGGTGGCCACGATCGATTTGATGGGCTCCCTTTTCGATAACCTTCAGCGACTGGCGGAAGTCCTTGCGATCAATCAAAATGCAGCCCAGGGCTTTCATCCAAAGATTGAGGAAGGGAATACGCCCCAATTCTTTTTTGGCTATAAAGCCCACTTTTTTGGGGATAAAGCCAACAATAAGCGGAATATCGGCCGCGCCCTGGTGATTGCTTACAAAACATATATTGTTGGTTTCCGGAAGATTTTCGATGCCTTTCAATTTCACTTTTATCCCAAAGACAGAAAAAAGATGACGGGCGTAAAAAGCCCCGGCCCGGTGGATGTAATGGTTGGAGGCCTGCACTCCGGCGGTAAGATAAATAAGCAGCGCAGGGACAAACATGACCGGCGTAAACACGGCCATCCCAAACACGTACAAAACGAAGGCTATATTGATAAATCTTAGTTTGAATCCCATGTGTGCTGATTTGATTTTATTGTCAGCAAAAATAAAACATTTCGCTTTGAAATGGTATTGCCCCTCAAATTCGGCAGATAAAGTCCATATTTTGTATCCCTACCCAATTTATTAAAGGCTTTGTTTTGAGATAGAAAGGAAAGCTGTGGGCAGGATATTTTTATATTGTTTTAAGCCGGCAAAGCAAAAATGAATCTAATCACTACTTTTGCCCTTCGATGGATAAAACATAAAAAACACGATTATGGCAAAGAAACCACGTTTATCGTTTTGGCAGATTTGGAATATGAGCTTCGGCTTTCTGGGCATCCAGTTTGGCTTTGCCCTGCAAAATGCCAATGCTTCACGCATCTTACAAACCTTTGGAGCCGAAGTGGAGCATCTTTCCTGGTTTTGGCTGGTAGCTCCCATCACCGGCATGGTGGTGCAGCCCATCATCGGATATTTTAGCGATCGCACCTGGAACCGCTTCGGGCGCAGAAGGCCCTACTTTTTGGTAGGGGCTTTTCTCACCAGCATAGCACTTATACTCATGCCCAATGCACCAGCCCTGGCAGGTTACATTGCTCCTATGTTTATTGGTGGCGGTTTGCTTATGATTATGGATGCTTCTATCAATATTTCGATGGAACCTTTTAGAGCATTGGTTGCCGACAAACTGCCCGAGGAGCAGCATACCCTTGGTTTTTCGATGCAAACATTACTGATTGGTATTGGTGCTGTGATAGGTTCCTGGCTGCCCTACATTTTAGGAAATTTCCTGGGTTTTTCCACCGAAGCCGAAGCCCAGGGATTGGTGCCTCAAAATGTTACATGGTCGTTTTATTTTGGTGCTGTAGTATTAATTTCTTCCATCATCTGGACGGTTTCAACCACAAAAGAATATCCGCCGGAGTTTTATGATGAGGAAGAGGATAAATCGGAAGTCAGGCAAAAGTTTAAAATTCCTCCCACCATGTGGCAACTTTTGCTGGTTCAGTTTTTCTCGTGGTTTGCACTGTTTTCCATGTGGGTTTATACCACGCCTGCCATTGCCCAACATTATTTCGCTACCACCGACCCCAATTCGGCAGGATATCAGGATGCCGGAAACTGGGTTGGGATTTTATTTGGGATTTATAATGGCGTGTCAGCAGTTATCGCCCTTTCGCTTCCCAAAGTCGCCAAAGTTATTGGGCGCAAACCAACCCACGCTATCGCATTAACCATAGGCGGCTTGTCCTTTTTGTCCTTCGCACTTATTTCCGATCATCATTTACTTTGGATTCCGATGATTGGCGTAGGCATTGCCTGGGGAAGTATTCTGGCCATGCCCTATGCCATGCTGGCCTCTTCCATTCCTGCCAAACAAATGGGGATGTTTATGGGATTGTTTAATATGTCGATCACCATTCCTCAAATTATCAACGGGATTTTCAGTGGTTTGATTTTGAAATATTTCTTCGATGGCGATCCCATCAAGGCCTTATACATGGCCGGAGTGCTGATGATACTCGGAGCAGTGAGTACGTTTTTTGTCAGGGATAAGGTTAATCAGTAAGTGAAAAAAATCCATCAGACGGCTAAAACCAGACAAGGCTTCAAGGCCATCCAATCTAAAAAAGAATATCGAACCGCTGAATGCCGATAAAACAGAAATCTTTGATTTCATATTTTTTCGTGCATCCTCGAAGAATTACGAAAATTGAAAATTTTCTATTTTTCGGGATACCGAATAATGAATATTGAAGTTTACAACAATCCGTAGCCCGTTCATTTATGGCCGGAGATATGGATTTCTATCCGAACGATGAGAAAAGGGCGTTAACGCCCTTATTATTTTTATAATGATAGTCATAGTATGGCTCAAAGCCATGCTATGACTATTCCCTGACTTTTTATTGATGTTTCGATATCCTTTGAACTCTCGAAAGTCGGGGGCAGGACTTAACTTTTTATTCCCGTAGGTATGGGATATAAACCTTAGAAAAAAAAATACCGGAATGAAAATAGCCAGGGTTTGACTTAAAGTCAAACCCTGGCTAAAATTTTGATTTTTTGAATATCGAATATCGAACAATGATTATCGAATATTGAATATCCAATATTGAATTAATAAACCGGGGTAATGCCCATGTTGTAAAACATGAAGGAGTAGATGTCGGCGTACTCTTCGATGATTTTGGAAGTGGGTTTTCCGGCACCATGACCGGCTTTGGTTTCTATGCGAATAAGCGTGGGATTGGCGCAGCTCTGCTTGTCCTGCAACTCGCTGATAAACTTAAACGAGTGCGCCGGAACCACGCGGTCGTCGTGGTCGGCGGTAGTAACCAGGGTTGCCGGATAGCAGGTGCCGGCTTTTACATTGTGCAAGGGCGAATATTTGATCAGATAAGCGAAATCTTCGGCCTTGTCGCTGGTGCCATAGTCGCTGGCCCAGGCCCAGCCGATGGTAAACAGATGGTAACGCAACATATCCAAAACGCCCACGGCCGGAAAAGCTACTTTCATCAAATCAGGTCGCTGGGTCATTACCGCGCCCACCAAAAGGCCGCCGTTGGAGCCGCCCTGAATAGCGAGATAATCCGGTGAAGTATATTTATTATCGATCAGGTATTGCGCAGCAGCGATAAAGTCGTCGAACACGTTTTGCTTCTGTTCTTTGGTACCGGCTGTATGCCACGCTTCGCCATATTCGCCGCCACCGCGCAGGTTGGGCATGGCAAACACACCGCCCTGTTCGAGCAGGATCAGCCGGCTGAGGCTAAAGGAAGGTGTGAGGCTGATGTTGAAACCGCCATAGCCGTAGAGTAAGGTGGGGTTGGTCCCGTCGAGCGTGATGCCCGCTTTGTGTACGATAAACATAGAAACCTTGGTGCCGTCTTTGCTGGTAACGAAAACCTGCTTGGTCTCAAAATCCATGTTTCCGACTTTTACTTCAGGTTCGCGGTAAATAGTGGTGATATCGGTTTCGATATTGTAGGTGTAAATAGTGTTGGGGATGGTGAAAGTGGTGAACCCGAAGAAGGCGATGTTTTCGTCTTTTTTGCCATTAAATCCTGACATAGTTCCGATGCCGGGAATGTGGAGCGTGTCGATGAGCTGGCCCTGCATGTCGTGGATGAAAGCCTGCGAGTAGGCATTTTTGAGATACTGCGCTACAATTTTGCCGCCTACCAGCGTCACACCTTCGAGTACTTCCTCTTTTTCAGGAATGATTGTAGTCCAGTTTTCGGCTTGCGGGCGTGCCGGATCAATCAGCAGCAGCTGATATTTGGGCGCATTATAATTGGTGCTTACCAGGAATTTGCCATTATAATCGTCCACCACCCCAAAGTCGTTATCAAAGCCCTCGACGATACTGGTAAAATCGTTTCCCGGTTTGCTGAGGTCTTTAAAATAAAGCGCGTTGCCGGAGGTACTTTCGGTTTGGTAAAGCACCAAAAATTGCTCATCATCGGTAACGTCAACGCTATAGTTGCGCAGCGGGAAATTGGGGTCTTCAAACACAAGCACATCCTCGCTTTGTGCATCACCAACTTTGTGATAATACACTTTGTGGTATTCATTTATCCCTGAAAGCTCGCTACCGGTAGGCTCGTCGTAGCGGCTGTAATAAAAGCCATCATCTTTCCAGGCCATGCCCGAAAACTTAATCCATTTCAGGTGGTCGTCCAAATCCTTGCGGCCATCTATTTCCATCACTTTCATCTCGTTCCAGTCGGAGCCACCGCGAGCTATCGAATAGGCCAGATATTTTCCATCTTTGCTCACATCCATCCCTGCAAAGGCCACCGTTCCGTCGTCGGATAATTTGTTGGGGTCGAGCAGCACTTCCGGCTCTGAGTCGAGGGTTTCCTGCACGTAAAGCACACTCTGGTTTTGCATGCCGTCATTTTTAAAATAAAAATAGCGATTGCCTTTTTTGGTCGGCACACTGTATTTGGGATAATCCCAAATCTCCGTCAAACGGTTTTTGATGTCGTTCCTGAAAGGAATCTTCGAAAGATAGCCAAAGGTAAGTTCGTTTTGCGCTTTCACCCAGGCCTCTGTTTCAGCCGAAGTATCGTTTTCGAGCCAGCGATAAGGATCTTTCACACTGGTTCCGTGGTAGTCATCGCTAACATTTTCTTTCTGTGTTTTCGGATAATTCATCCGTTCCTGCTGTGTACAGCTTTGCATAATCATCATACCTGCAACAATCAATAAATAAATCTGTTTTTTCATTTTTAAAATGTGTTTTGTGTTTCTGTTAAAACGGTTAATATTGCAAAGTGCAAAAGTATGCAAAGCAGATTTTATCATCCATAAAAAAAACGATTAAAATGAGCAGGAAAGTAAAAGTAAGCCGGGTATTTAGGATTGACGTACCACCCGAAGCCCAACACAAGGATTTTAGGGATGCCGAAAGAATGAACTATGCCAACACGCATTTTGACGAAGATGGAAACATAGTTGAAGAAATAAAATACGATGATCGAGGCCTGGATATTGGCACGCAGAAATATGCGTACAACGATAAAGGGAATTTGATAAGTGAGGAAACTTACAGCGAAGCGGGGGATTTGGAGGAAAAGCTGAGTTTTGAATGGGATGAGCAGGGGCGGATATCCAAAAAACAAATTCATTACCTTGACGACACCGTGGATACTGTAAGTTATGAATATGAGGGTAAGAATCTAATCAAAAAAACTTTAATGGATGAAGATGGGGAAATAGAAAGTGAGGAAAAATTTACCTACGATGGCGACCTGCTGATTGAAGAAGAAAAGCACGAGGAAGGGGAGTTGGTTCTTAAAAATCAATTTCAATACGATGAAAATGGCCGGGTCACGGAAGCCCGGGTTTGGAATTTGGATGAGGAAACAAAGCTAATCAATGAATACGATGAAAAGGGAAATCGCAGCTGTTATTTAAAATATGATGAAGATGAGAAGCTGGTGGAAAAACATCTGATGACTTATGACGACCGGGGAAATGTAATCGAAATGATTGAGGAAGATCCCTACAAAAAAACGACTATCCACATAAGTTATGATGCCAGCAACAACGCCATTGCCCAGCGCGAAAGCAACCGGGCAGGATTGCTAAACCATGAGCTGTGGCGCGACTACGATGAAGATGGCAATCTAAAAGAAGTGAGAGCCGTATTAATGAATCCCGAACAAAAGCCGGAAAGAAAGTATATGCTGATTTACGAAAATGAATATTGGGATTAGGATGATTTCAAAAATAAAAGACCCCTGTATTTCGGTTTGTCAATACGATGATAAGGAAATATGCCTGGGATGCCAACGGACAAAAACCGAAGCCAAAACCTGGTGGCGGATGAGTGATGAAGAGAAGGTGCAGGTGCTAAAAAATATTGAAGAGCGCAGCACCAATAGTTCAGGCGATTACGAGCACTACGTGTAAGACAGCCTCTATTAAAGCAGGCTTTCGATTATCTTTGGAAAATGCGCATATTCCAATTGATGGATTTTTGAAGCCAGCGTTTGTGGCGTATCATCAGTATTAATGGTGCATTTGGCCTGAAACAAAATAGCTCCATTATCATAAACTTCGTCCACCCGATGAATGGTAATTCCACTTTCCTTTTCACCGGCAGCAATCACCGCCTCGTGTACCTTGTGGCCATACATATTTTTCCCGCCATATTTGGGTAGCAGGGCTGGATGAATGTTCACAATCTTCCCCTTAAAAGTTGTGATAATAGGTAGAGGCACCAGCCATAAGAAACCGGCCAATACAATAAAATCAATTTTTTGACTAAGAAGTAATTGCAACACGCCGTCCTCGTGGTGGAGTTCTTCGCGGGTAAACACATAGCTTTGGATGCCCAATTGCGCAGCACGCTGAAGCACAAAAGCATCCCGGCGATTGGACAGGATTAGCACCACACGCGCCAGAGCACTTGTTTTAAAATACAAGGCCAGTCGCTCGGCATTAGTTCCGCTTCCGGAGGCAAAAATGGCAATTTTCTTCATATTATTTAAAAGCATTTTTGAAAGCCAAAGGAAAGAAAAAATGAGCTATCAGCACATTTTAACAAAGCCAAAGTTTATCACAATCAGGCATAGAATCAGGTGTTACGGCCATTTTAATTTTTATAAATAGTTGTTAATCTTTACATTAAAATTAACAGATTTGTACAATTAAAAAAAAACCTTTGGTAGTTTTTTAGAAAAGTATTTCCTTTGCGCCCTGTTTAACTAAAAATAATATGAGATATGTCTGATATTGCAACAAGAGTAAAATCGATAATCGTTGACAAACTGGGTGTTGATGAAAATGAAGTAACCCCCGAAGCCAGCTTCACCAACGATTTAGGTGCTGATTCGCTTGACACCGTTGAGCTGATTATGGAATTTGAAAAGGAATTCAATATTGCCATTCCTGACGATCAGGCCGAAAACATTGGAACCGTAGGCGATGCTATTAAGTACATCGAAGATAATACAAAATAAACCTTTCCACCACTATGGAACTCAAACGAGTAGTTATTACAGGGTTAGGTACCATTAGCCCACTTGGTCATACTGTCGAAGAAAACTGGAACAGTATGCTTTCCGGCGTTAGCGGTGCAGCCGAGATTACCCGTTTTGATACCACAGATTTCAAAACCCACTTTGCCTGCGAAATCAAGAATTACGATGCGAGCAAATACTTCGATCGCAAAGAAGTACGAAAGCTCGATCCTTATGCACAGTATGCCTTGATTGCTTCAGATGAAGCCATCAATGATGCGTCATTGCTGGACGAAGGGATTGACAGAAACAGGGTTGGTGTAATTTGGGGAACAGGTATTGGTGGTTTTACAACATTTTTGTACGATGCTGCCGAGTATGGCCGCAGCGAAGGGAAAACGCGGTTCAATCCCTTTTTCATTCCTAAAATTATTGGCGATATTGCCGCAGGGCATATCTCGATAAAACATGGATTCAGGGGTCCTAACTACGCAACTACTTCGGCATGTGCCTCGGCAGGTCACGCTATCATCGATGCCTTCAACTACATCAGGCTTGGTAAATCTGATGCCATAGTAGCCGGAGGCTCCGAAGCCGGGATTAACCCTGCAGGTATTGGTGGCTTCAACTCCATGCATGCCATTTCTACTCGCAACGATGACCCGAAGACAGCCTCACGGCCCTTCGATAAAGATCGTGATGGGTTTGTGCTTGGCGAAGGCGGTGGCGCAGTTGTACTCGAAGAGTATGAACACGCGTTGAAGCGCGGTGCAAAAATTTATGCCGAGATCGTGGGCGGAGGCAGTTCTGCCGATGCCTATCATATCACCTCGCCCCACCCCGAAGGACTAGGAGCGATGCTGGCCATGAAACAAGCCATCGAAGAAGCAGGCGAAAAACCCGAGGCAGTCGATCATATCAATACCCACGGTACCTCAACACCCGTTGGTGATATTGCCGAACCCAAAGCTATCGTGCAACTCTTTGGCGAACATGCTTACAAAATCAATCTGAACTCCACAAAATCGATGCACGGCCATTTGTTGGGTGCAGCAGCAGCCGTCGAAATAATTGCTACGGCACTTAGTCTCCAAAATGACATCATCCCACCAACGATTAATCATTTTACTGATGACCCCGCCATCGATAATGGCTTAAATTTTACCTATCACAAAGCCGTAAAACGTCCGGTTAATTTTGCCCTCTCCAATTCCTTTGGTTTTGGCGGGCACAATACCTCGATTGCCTTGCGTAAGTATAAAGCCTAATTTATCTGAGCTTTGCAAATCTTAAAACGTTTACGGGCTGTTTTTTCTTCCGACAAAGAATTAATTTTTTCAATACGAAACATTTTTGGATTTTGCCCCGAAAATGTTTCGCTTTATAAGCTCGCCTTCCTGCACCGCTCGGTAGCTGTGGAGGCCAATGGCCACAAAATATCAAACGAGCGTCTGGAATATCTGGGCGATGCCGTGCTTAGCTCGATCGTAGCCGATTATCTTTTTAAAAAATTCCCTTACAAAGACGAGGGCTTCCTTACCGAAATGCGCTCTAAGCTCGTTAGCCGCGAACAACTCAACAAGCTATCCCGCAAACTTGGCCTGGATAAATTCATCCAATCCAATCAAGATTCAAAAAACTTTTTCCGCTCGATGCAGGGCGATGCCTTCGAGGCATTTATCGGAGCTCTTTACATTGACCGGGGTTACAACTTCACCCGAAAAATTGTAGTTAACCGAATTATCAAAGTGCATTTTGATATTGATGATTTGGTAAATACCGAGGTGAATTTTAAGAGTAAGCTGATCGAATGGTCGCAAAAAGAGCGCAAAGAAGTTTCCTTTAATGTGTTAAACGAAGTAGGTAGCGGCAATGGCAAACAATATCTTGTTGAAATAACAGTGAATCAAAAACCATGCACCAGTGGCCAGGATTACTCGATAAAGGGTGCCGAAAAAATTGCTGCCGAAAAAGCCTGCGCCAGGCTTAAGCTCGAAAACTATGGCGAACAGGCGTAGGTAATGTATGCCTTTTTAATCAGGTTTCCGTACGATACAATAACTGAACTCATACTGAGTTCATTGAAAAATGCTTAACCTGATGGCTATGCGCATGTGCGGGAATTGGAGATTTTAGCTAGTGCTGAATATCACCAACATCTAAAATCTCAAATCTAAAATCGTATATTTTTCTAACTGTTACTTTAAAGACAAGCACTAATTAGTGTTTGTCCATAAAGTAGCACTTTTGGATTGCCCCGGGTTACAGCCTGAGCTTGTCGAAGGCTAACCCGGGGAAAATGAGTTTGAAGATGTCTGCCCCGCGATTTCGCCACGCCTGCGGCGTGGCGAAATCGCGGGGGATTTTCATCTTAGCCATTAAATCCTCGCCCTAAAGGGCAAGGCAATTCATAATTCAAATTAACTTACTAAAAAGACGAACACTAATTATACCCGCTTTCGTATCGCGGCAGTTTCTTTTTCAAAACCCGGCTTACCGAGCAGGGCAAACATATTTTTCTTGTAGGCCTCAACCCCCGGCTGGTCGAAGGGATTTACCTCCAAAACATAACCACTTAGCCCACAGGCAAATTCGTAAAAATAAATAAGCTGGCCAAGGTAATAGGCTGTTATGCCGGGCACGCTAATCCGCATATTGGGCACTCCCCCGTCCTTGTGGGCGAGAGTAGTACCTTTTTCGGCCATCTGATTAACATAATGTAGATTTTTGCCCGCAATAAAGTTCAGCTTGTCGAGGTTTTCAGCATCTTCAGGAATTGTCATTGCCCGGAGTGGTTTTTCAACCGAAAGCACCGTTTCAAAAATTTTGCGTTCGCCTTCCTGAATATATTGCCCCATCGAGTGCAGATCGGTAGTATTGCTAACGCCGGCCGGGAAAATGCCTTTGTTTTCTTTGCCTTCGCTTTCGCCATAAAGCTGTTTCCACCATTCGGTAAAATAGTATAGATTAGGCTGATAATTAACCATGATTTCGATAAAGCGGCCTTTGTTATAAAGGGCATTGCGCGCAGCGGCATATAAAGCCGCCGGATTTTCGTCGATCGATGCGGTGGCCAGGACTCGCTTGCGCATATCCACGGCTCCTTTTGCCAGCTCCGAAATGTCAAATCCTGCAACAGCAATGGGCAAAAGTCCTACCGGTGTTAACACCGAATATCGTCCACCCACGTCATCGGGTACCACAAAAGTTTTGTAGCCTTCGTTATTGGCGAGTTGTTTTAAGGCACCCTTCGATTCATCAGTGGTGGCAATAATTCTTTTACTTGCCGCTGCTTTTCCGTATTTCGCTTCGAGGTGATTTTTCAATACCCGAAAGCTAACTGCCGGTTCGGTGGTAGTTCCCGATTTTGAAATTACATTGACGGCATAATCGCGATCGTCGAGAATATCGATCAAATCAGCAAGATAGTCTTCCGAGAGGTTTTGGCCGGCATAAAGTACGATTGGCTTCTTGGCTTCGCCACCAGGAAGTAAATAATCAAAGCTGTGCTTGAGTGCTTCGATTACTGCCCTTGAACCGAGATAGCTTCCTCCGATGCCAACAACTACCAGTATTTCGGCATTTTGTTGAATCCACCGGGCTTGCTTGGAAATATCATCGATAAGCCGCTGGTCTATTTCTGTGGGCAGATCTATCCAACCCAAATAATCGTTTCCCTTACCGTTTTTCCCTATTAGTGATTCATGGGCTTTATTTATCTTTTGCTGAAAAGCCTTTATATCTTCTTTCGATACAAAATCAAGAATCTGACTAATGTCAACTTTAATTTTATCCATGCGATGCGAGTATTTAATATTTCGACAAAAATATTTAAAATCCGGGAAATTTGTGCGCTATTTCTTTGAGACCAAAGAAAAAGTGCAGCCGGGGAGACTGCACTTCTTCAAAACCAAAAACCAAAATTTATGAATCAGAAATCTTTAGCACAAGGTATAAATCATTTGAGTTATCTGATATGAAAAACCTGATTTATACTTGTCCCCGCAAAGGTAGTCTGCGGCAGGAGCGAAGGCAAGTTAAAGGACATTAACAAACGTTAAATATAGTTAAGCGTTGAGTTCGAGGCCTTTCCAAAAAGATATTTTTGTGCAAATCCTCACGGGGGATAAAAAAATAATATTAACATCGGGCTTATCTGTTAAATAGTTAGATGAATAAAAACCTTATCAAGATAATCATTGTCGTAGTCAGTTTTGTGCTGCTCAGCCTAACAGCAGTGCAATTTTACTGGGTAAGGAATGCCATTTCGATCGAGCGCACCAATTTCGAGAATCAGGTAAGCAATGCCATCAATGATGTAATTGATGCCCTGGAGCGCATAAAAACCTACCGCTCGTTTGACGAAAGTATCCGCACCCACAACAAGATGGAGACTTTTCTACAGTCGCTCGACTCGATCAATCAGGAGCTTTATCAAAGTATGTACTCCATTCAAACTACTGAAGACATCGAGAGAGTTATTCGCAAAACCAACATCGTACAAGATGTAATCAACGAGATGATGCACGATTCGAGGCAGTTTGATATCGAAGATGTTTTGGATTATGTTTTCCTTGATTCGCTGCTACACAAAGAAATCGAAGACCGTGGCATCACCACCAATTTCGAGTACGGGGTTTATTCGACAGCCAAAGCCAAATTAATTTACGAAAATGCCACGAAGTACAAATCAGAACTCGAAAATAAGGGCTATGTTTTCGATTTGCTTCCCTACGAAATTTCGGATGATTCGTACTACCTGCTCATTTATTTCCCTTACGAAACGCGATACCTTTTTAAGCAAATGGCCTCGATCATTTTTATTTCGCTCATTCTTATCGTGATAATCCTCATGCTTTTTATTTATGTAATCAAAATCATTGTTTGGCAGAAACGACTGTCGGAGATGAAAAATGATTTCATCAACAATATGACCCACGAAATAAAAACGCCCATCTCGACCATTTCGCTTGCCTGCGAAGCACTGGGTGATGAGGCCATTAAAAAAAGCCCGATGCTTGCCGACAATTATTTAAAAGTAATAAACGATGAGAACTCGCGTCTGGGAGGCATTGCCGAAAAAATACTGCAAGCGGCTGCCATCGAAAAGGATAATTTCAGGTTAAAACGCGAAAAAACCAATATCCATGAGTTGATCGACAGAGTCATCAACAATATTGGCATCCAGGTAGAGGTGAAAGATGGGTCGATCGGGTGCAACTACAAGGCTGGCAAAACTTTGCTGAACTGCGACAAAGTGCACCTAACCAGTGTTATCTCTAACCTGATCGACAATGCCAACAAATACAGCCCGCGCAAGCCGGAAATTAAAATCACTACCGAGAATTATGCAGATGGGATAAAGGTGTGCGTTTCGGATAGCGGAATTGGCATAAGCAAAGAAAACCAGCGCAAAATTTTTGATAAGCTCTATCGGGTGCCTACTGGAAATCTGCACGATGTTAAAGGATTTGGCCTGGGATTAAGTTATGTGAAAACCATAGTAGAGCAGCACGGCGGAAGAATATCGGTGGACAGTGCTTTACAAAAGGGGTCAACGTTTTGTCTGTATCTGCCCTATAGCGGAAAGAAAAAGCAAAAAAAGGATATAGAACAGTAAGCCAGATAAAACCTAAAATCATGTCATATCAATAAAAAAAATTCAATTATTAGCGGGTAAATTAAAAAATGTTAATTTTACGATTTTAAAATAGGTCGAAAACCAATAATTTCCTTCATCATGGGAGCAAAGAAAGTAAAAATACTATTGGCCGAAGATGATAAAAATCTTGGCAACGTTTTAAGGTCATACCTCGAGGTAAAGGGTTTTGAAACCACCCTCTGCGTAAATGGTCAGGAAGCCATGAATGCCTACGAAAAAGGTAATTATGGTTTTTGTATTGTGGATGTTATGATGCCTGTAAAAGATGGTTTTACCCTGGTAAAAGAAATCAGAGAAAAAGATAAATCTATTCCTGTTTTGTTTTTAACAGCCAAATCGATGCAGGAGGATAAACTTCGGGGTTTTGAGGTAGGAGCCGATGATTATCTTACCAAGCCCTTCAGCATGGAAGAATTGCTGGTACGCATCCAGGCCATCCTTCGTCGTGCCCAGGAACGCAAGGGAGGCGAAATAGCAAACAATGTATTTAAAATCGGAGATTATATTTTCGACTTCAACCGGCAACTTCTCAAACTTGATGGCAACGATGATCAAAAACTAACCTCTAAGGAAGCTGCCTTACTGCGCCTGCTCGCGATGCATATAAACGATGTACTCGACCGCAGCTTTGCCCTTAAGGAAATTTGGAACGACGACAGCTACTTCAACGCCCGCAGCATGGACGTTTATATCACCAAACTGCGTAAGTTTTTGCGGGGCGACAAAAGCGTGGAACTCATCAATGTGCATGGCATTGGCTTCAAGCTGGTAACCAACACCTAAGCTACCTTCTATTCCTCTTTATTTTTTTTCGGATGGCTGCGCTTTGTCGGCAGGTTTTGCTTCTGCGCTGCTTTCAAGCTGATCGATTTGTGTGCGCTTACTTTTTTGGATGTGCATAACGTGCGCTGCCCTCGACAGCGCATGAGCACTAATGGGTGCGGTCATAAAAATAAAAACCATAATTAAGAGGCCTTCGATGCTAAGCCAAAAGTTTTGGAAATAAAACATTAATGCTATTACCATCAGAAACACCCCAAGCGATGGAGCCTTGGTTGCGGCGTGCATCCGCAAAAACACATCCTGAAATCGCAACACTCCAATCCCGGCCACGAGCATAAAAAATGCGCCCAAGACCAGCAAAATTGCTGCTATCCATTCACTTATCATAGTAGGTTCGTTTTAAATATTTGGAAATAGCCACTGTGCCAATAAACACAATGAGTGCAATAAAAACCGCAATATCCACATAAATTACCTCACCGCTGTAAAAGGCCAGCGTAATAACCATGCCTATGGCCTGGCTTGCAATAAGGTCGAGTGCTACGATACGATCGGGCAAAGTTGGCCCCAAAGCCAACCTGACGAAGGTAAGAATCATTGCAAGGGCTAAAAGCGCAAAAGCAATATTCACAGCATATTCTATAATTGGGATTCCGGTATTCATCGGCTTATCTCTAGTATTCGTTTTTCGAGTCCGTTTTTTATGCTTTTCCTAAGTGCATCGGTGCTTTCAAAATACATCTCATGCACATAAATATATTTCTTGTCTTCCGAAATATCGATACACAAGCTCCCGGGGGTCATCGAAATTAAATTAACCAAAGTCAGTATTTCCAAATCACTCTTGGCATCCAGTTCAATTTCGGCGATACCGGGCCTTACACGGGTATGCATGGATAAAATGTCGTAGGCAATGCGCACATTCGCTTTTACCAATTCGATGATATAAAATCCTACAAACATTAGTACCAAAAAACCTTTTTTTACAAATCTCAAAAATACCTTCATATTTTACCTCCCCAATACTTTTTGGATGTATTCGTCAGGATTGATAAGCTGCTGTGCGGCAGCCTTGCCAATTTCAACAAAGTACTCAGCAAAAACCCCCAGAACAATTGTACCCGCTGCAAGAATGACTACCGGCAAGTACATGCTAAATGGAACTTTGTTTTGCGTTACCAGCGCATTGTCAGGCTGTTTTTTCCAAAATCCCTCATTCCATATTTTCACCATCGAAAACAGGGTAAATAATCCTACCAAAATGGCTATGGCGGTGATGAGATAATTGGCATCATCGAAACCTGCCATTACCAAAATCAATTTACCTACAAAGCCTGAAAGCGGAGGAATACCAGCAAGACCAAAGGCGGCTATCAAAAATAGGAGCGACAAAAAAGGATGGCTTTTGTAAAGCCCGCCGATGGCTTTTAGGTCGTACGAACCTTTGATCCGGTGTACGATTCCTGAAATCAAGAAGGTATTGGTTTTAGCGATAATATTATGAACCATATAAAAAATTGCTCCCGCTATCCCCAAAACCGTAAACAAGCCCAGCCCCATGAGCATGTAGCCAATTTGGCTGATGATGTGAAAGGAAAGAATTTTGCGCATGTCGTATTGCGAGGCCGCAGTAAGCACGCCTACCACCATTGTTAAGCCACCCAAAGTAAGAAGAAGCGGATGCCAGAAATCTTGATTTTGCACAAAAAACAAGGTGAAAAAGCGAATCATGGCATAAATCCCTACCTTGGTTAATAAACCCGAAAAAAGCGCGGTAATGGCAATGGGAGGCGTGTGGTAGGATGCAGGCAGCCAAAAGAAAAACGGGAACACTGCCGCCTTGATGCTAAAGGCTACAAAAAACAACATCGCCGAACTGTTCAGCAGCAAAGGCTCATCGGCTTCGTGGATTTTAACGGCGAGGTCGGCCATATTCAGCGTTCCGGCCTTGCCATAAAGCAAACCTATGCCCGCCAGAAAAAGCATGGACGAAACCAGATTCATACTCACATATTTCACCGCCCCGTTCATCTGCGCACGGGTACCACCCAAAGTAAGCAGAACGAAGGAAGCCAGAATCATCAGCTCGAACCACACGTAAAGGTTAAAAACATCGCCGGTAAGAAAGGCTCCGTTTACGCCCATAAGCAAGGCATTTACCAAGGGGAAAAAACTAAAACGCTGGCGGAACTTATCGATGGAGGCGAGGGAATAAATTGCAATCATCAAGCCGACAAGCCCCGACATAATGAGCATGATGGCACTAAACAAGTCAGCGACAAAGGTGATACCGAAGGGTGCCGGCCAGTTGCCAAGTTGTATTACCTGGATGCCCTCGTTATATACTTTCCCGAACAAAATCACGGCTACCACCATTTGCGCAGCAATGCCGCCAATGCCGAATATCTGCATCACGCGCTTGTGGCCTCGTGCAAAGAGCAGCAAAATAATCGTTGCTAAAGGAATTAATACCGGCAGCAATAGCAGCATCATTCGCTATCCTCCTTTATTTCGTCCATATCTTCGGTGCCAGTAATTTTGTAAAAACGGTACATCAGTGCTAGGGCAAAGGCGGTGATGGCAAAGCCAATAACGATGGCGGTGAGGATGAGTGCCTGAGGCAGTGGATCGGCCACCTGCTGGGAAGCGGCAGTTTGTCCCGCTTCGATAAAAGCAGGGCTGGCCTTGGTTAGTCCGCCCGCCACAAAAATCACCAGATTGGTGGCATTGCCCATAAAAATGATTCCCAAAATCAGTTTCACAATGCTGCGCCTGAGCAAAAGAAATATCCCGGCGGCATACATCAATCCTATTAAAATCGAAAGTATCAGTCCCATTTTGTTTCTTTGTTTAAGATGGCCACCATGATGCTTATTAAAACCCCGATTACTGTAAAATAAACGCCTAAATCAAAAAGTGTGGGCGTTCCCAATTTTATCCCAAAAAAACTAAACCACTGCCCCGTCATAAAAGGCTCGGCATTTATCAGGGCAAAAAACCCACTGGCAAAAGCAAGCAAAAGACCCCAGGCTATCAGCGTAACGGGTCTCACCCACATCTTGCGAAGTGTGGCTTCCACGCCATTGGCAAGCATATAAAAAATGTAGCCGGCGGCGGCAAGCAAACCCCCAATAAAGCCTCCGCCCGGAAGGTTGTGCCCGCGATATAGCACGATGAGCGAAAGCACCAAAAACAAGGGTTTCACCAAGCGGGCGGCCATACGTAATATCTCGGTATTCATTTTATATTGGTTTTAGTTTTTTTTAATTTTAAGACGCATCAACGAAAAAACGCCCAGTGCCGCAATGCTCAAAACAACAATTTCGCCCAGGGTGTCCAAGGCTCTGAAATCGACCAGGATTACATTTACAATATTGCGTCCCTTGCCTATGGTCAGGCTGTTCTCGTTGAAGTATTGCGAAATATTTGGATACAAATCGAGGTAATCGGCTTTTAAAGTAAGGCCAGTCATAAAGCCTCCGAAAACCACGGCGATAATCCCATCCCTGATGCGTGAAGCCCGTGAGCTAAAATTTTTGAATACCGGCAAATGATAGATGACCATCACCAGCAAAACCACCACCAGCGTTTCAACCATAATCTGAGTTATGGCCAAATCGACCGCTCCGTAAAAAGCAAAAATAAGTGCGATGCCCCAGCCTACCACACCCATCGAGACAATGGCGGTAATTCTTGATTTTGTAAAAACCGCAAGTATAGTGGCTGCCGCCATCAGTAAAACTACCACCAGCGCGTAAAAAGGTACTGGCCCAAAGTCGTAACTGATATCCCAAAATTGGGTGTAAATCAATTGATACCAAACAAAAAGTGAAGTAACTACAAAAATCACCATCAGATAAAAACGCTGGATGCCCCCTTGTATCACATTGGTTTTCTTTTTGGTAAAAAACAAAAAGCCATCGATGAGTTTAGAAAATTGACCCGAGAAACTAAAGCGTATCATCCAGTGGTTGAAGGATTGAAGGCGGGGAATAATTTTATTTCGGAAAGAAAAAATCAGGAATCCTAAAGTTACAGTAATTGCACTCAGGAGCAAGACCAGGTTGAAACCATGCCAGAGCTTAATTTTTATATTAATATCTGTGGCTCGCACCGCGCTGATGGCAGGGCCTATAATATTTTGTGCAAAAAACGCGGGTGCCAGCGCAAGTACGAGACTGAAAACAGCAAGAACCCCAGGCCCCAGCCAAAGCCTGAAAGGTGTTTCCTTGGGCTGAAGTGGCGTGATGCCGTGCTTTCCAAAAAACACCCGCCAGGCAAATATCGCCGAAATGGCCACCATAAAAACATTGGATAGTATTCCGGCAATCAACAAAAAATTGGCTGTGCCGGGCGTAGCTACCTTAGCTTCATAAATCAACTCTTTGCCAATAAACCCAATAAAGGGCGGCAGGCCGGCCATCGAGAACAAGGCTATCAAAGCCACCGCCGTGGTATAAGGCATGGCCTTACTTAGTCCGCCCAACTTATTCAAATCGCGGGTGCCGGTAATTTTATCTATCGAGCCGGCAATCATAAACAGCGATCCCTTGTAGAGCGAGTGAACCACCAGAAAGATGATTGCTGCGGTAATGGCTTCCTTGGTATCGATACCAATTAAGAGCACCAATGTTCCCAGTGCGCTGATGGTGGTGTAAGCCAGAATTTTTTTAAGATCAGTTTGCGTAAGCGAATAATAAGCTCCTACAAACATGGTAGTAACGCCAAAAACGGTAAGCCCTGTGCGCCATTCGATGGTTCCGCCCAACAGCGGCGAAAGGCGCAGCAAAAGATAAATACCTGCCTTTACCATGGTGGCCGAATGCAAAAATGCACTTACCGGCGAGGGTCCGGCCATGGCGTTGGGCAACCAAAAATGAAAGGGAAATTGTGCCGATTTGGTGAAGGCACCAGCCAATATCAAAACCAAAATTACGATATATAGCGGATTCGACTGGAGCACGTCCCGTTTGTTGAGCAGCTCGATAATTTCAAAGGTTCCGGTAACCTGGTTGATGAGAATGATGCCGGCAAACATAGCCAAGCCTCCCAATACCGTAATGAGGAGTGCCTGCAAGGCCGCTGCACGCGATTCGGCTTTCTCGTGAAAAAAGCCGATGAGCAGAAAGGAACTTACACTGGTAAGCTCCCAAAAAACAAACATCGCAACGAGATTTCCTGCCAGCACCAGGCCCATCATCGAGGCCATGAAAAATAATAGATAGAGGTAAAAGCGATCTTTCAGCGCGTAGCTTTTCATGTAATAGCCAGCATAAACAATAACCAGTGTGCCGATGGCAGATACCAAAAGCAAGAACAACAGGCTAAGGCCATCCAGATAAAAGGAGAGATTAAGGCCAAGCGAGGGGATCCAGGTGATGCTTTCGTAGATGGCCAGGCCATAGCCAATGTCGATGGATCGCCACAGATAATAGAAAAACGAAAATGCCGGCAGCACAGCCATAATCCAGCCCACAGCCGATTTGAACCGCCGCTCGACAAGCGGGGCGACCAGGGCGGAAAGAAAGATTGCAGCTATCGGGAAAAACAATTCCATTGCATCATTTTGTTTAACAAGCTACATAACGCGCTGCACTTGCTGATTGTTCAAGTGTTTCGGCAATTATTCATGTCTGGAAATCATTATAAAAAAAAACCAATTTTTACCGGACAAATGCCTGCGCATTTGTCCGGTAAAAATTGAGGACTGTAGCACCAATCATTCCCCGGGTTAAAACCCGGGGCAATTCATTAAAACCCGAGGCAAGACTTTAAAACCCCGGGCAATTCATTAAAACCCGGGGCAGATTATTAACCCGGAAAAATCTATAAAGATCTATAACATTACAAAAGCATTCGAAAGCGTGGAATTTTAATCTGTGCAATCTGTGCCCATCTGTGGTGGTAGATTAAAACAATGCTGCGGTAAGTTACTGGCCTACAATCGGCCTTCGAGAATTTCGCGCACTTTTTCGGGACTTACTTTTTTGTTTTCACCCAAGGCCACAAAGCCATTATCTTTCAGATTTTGCACTACCTGGTCGATGGTTTTTTTATCTGCATCATAATCGATGAGTCGCGTGGGTACGCCAAGACTGATGAAGAAGGCTTCCGTTTTTGCAATAGCTTTTTCGATGCGCTCCTCATCATCGCCCGAGGATATTGCCCACACCCTTTCGGCAAATTGCAGCAGCTTTTGTTTTTTCGCTTCCTTCATTGTCCGCATCATGCCCGGCCAAACAATGGCCAGCGTGCGCGCATGGTCGATTCCCTTGAGTACGGTAAGCTCGTGGCCTATGCTGTGGGTAGCCCAATCGGTTGCAACACCTGCGGCAAGCAAACCGTTGAGAGCCATCGTTGCAGCCCACACCACATTTTTGGCGGCATCATGGTCATCCGTATTTTCGAGATATTTCGGCCCTTCTTCAATCAAGGTTTTTAAAACAGACTCAGCGTAGCGATCCTGTATTTGCGCATTTTGTGGAAAAGTTAGATATTGCTCCGTTACATGTACAAAAGCATCCACCACACCGTTGCCACGCTGGCGTTTGGACAGCGAACGGGTAACCTGCGGGTCGAGCACCGAGAAGCGTGGGAAGGTAAGCGGCGGTGCGCCGAAGGCAAGTTTTTTACCTACTTCTTTGCGCGAAATCACGGCAAAGGCATTCATCTCACTTCCGGTTGCTGGCAGGGTAAGCACCGCGCCGAGCGGAAGTGCAGTTTTAACTTGTGCCTGTTTGGCAAGAATATCCCAGGCATCGCCATCGAAGGGGGCGGCGGCGGCAATAAACTTGGTACCGTCCAGCACCGAACCACCACCCACGGCAAGCAAGAAGTCGATTTTTTGGCTTCGGCATATCTCTACCGCTTTCATCAGGGTGCTGTATTGTGGATTGGCTTCTATGCCTCCAAATTCTGTAACCGAGTGTTTACTCAGGGCTTTCATCACCTGGTCGTAAACGCCGTTTTGCTTTATCGAGCCACCGCCATACGTTATTAAAACTTTGGCGTTAAGCGGAATTTCGTTAGCAATTTGTGCGATCGTGTTTTCGCCAAAAATAATTTTTGTGGGATTGAAATAAGTGAAGTTATTCATGATTTAAAATGTTTATTTGTTTCAAGACAAGGAACAATGCCTGCTCGTAATTGTTTTTTAAGAAATGTTACCTTTGTTTTTATTAATATCAAAAACTATCTTATGTCAACCTTTGAGTTGCAAAATATTCTAATAAGAAGAATTCTGAGTATTGATAAACTCGAAACGCTTGAGATGATCGATACGATGATTCATAGTTTAAAACCTGAAGGCATTGATCATTTGTCCGATCTCGAAGAAAGTCTTATTAACAAAAGCCTCGTTCAAATAGGTGAAGGGAATTATTTAAGCAATGCGGAAGTATTTGAAAAAACAAAGAAATGGTTAGGCGAATAATTTGGTCAGCACTTGCCTGGGAGTCATTTCAATGCTCATTGGTTTATTTCTATCAAAAAACCGAAACAAAAAAATACAGTGCTAAGTGTCTGTTCAATAATTAACGATACATTTATGGTTGGATGCTATAGTTCCAATCCCCTCTAAATATATCTGGTTTTAACTTTATACTTTTTATTTCTTCGTCACTGATTTTCAATCCTTTT
>Ga0307929_1000557_pt1 | contig 35380 bp, 28 predicted proteins | sample AceLakmetage1330_FD_203160 | JGI IMG/M metagenome (GOLD analysis project Ga0307929, IMG submission 203160) | Saline water microbial communities from Ace Lake, Antarctica - #1330 | ecosystem: Environmental > Aquatic > Non-marine Saline and Alkaline > Saline | place: Antarctica: Ace Lake...
ACGGGAATGTCCTACCGGATACAACGAATATTGAAAATGGTATCATGCCGCCCCCCCCCCGGCGGGGGGGGGGGGGGGCCGCCCCCCCCCCCCCCCGGAGGCGATTTTTGGATGAAGCCGCTGTGCCATGTGTATGACGAGATTGTGAGCGTGGAGAACCTGTTCCGCGCGGCGGAGGCGACGTTGGCTCATGGTCGGCGTTTTCGTGGCGAGGGGGCCCGGTTCAAGTTCGATCTTGAGAAGGAGGTCTTCAAGCTTCATGAGCAGTTGGCGGCGGGGCGCTATCGGCATGGGAAATATCGGCTGTTCACGGTGTGGGACCCGAAGGTGCGGGTGATCGCGGCGGGGACGGTCAGGGATCGCGTGCTCCACCATGCGGTGCATGACGTGGTTGCGCCGCGGCTGGACCGCATGTTCATTCACGACAGTTATGCGTGCAGACTTGGGAAGGGCACGCACCGGGCGCTGGACCGGGCGCACGGGTTCTTGAGGGCTTGCCGCTACGGGTTGCATCTGGATGTTAAGAGCTACTTCTCGACGATCGATCACGAGATATTGAAGGGGTTGATCCGCCGGTACGTGGCTGACGAACGGGCGCTGGGGCTGCTGGAACGGATCGTGGACTCGAGCGACTATCTGGCACGCAAGGCCGGCGCGGGGGCGAGCGTGACGAGCATGGGGCCCACGGAGCAAATGCAGTTGGAGATGGCGCTGGGGGGGTTGGATCTGGCTCCGGACGTCGCATGCGGCGGGCGGATACGGGGATTGCCATTGGGGAACCTGACGAGCCAGTTTTTCGCGAACCTGTATCTGAACGAACTGGACCAGTACGTGAAGCACACACTGAAGGTCCGGTACTATGTGCGCTACATGGACGACATGCTGCTGTTTGCGGACGAAAAGGAACCCGTGCGCGAGTGGGAGAGGGGTATTCGCGAATTTGCGAGAGGCAGGTTGCGGCTGGAGTTGCACCCTGATGGCGGACCGGTGCCCGTGCGACGCGGCATCGGCTTTCTCGGGTTTCGCCTGTTCCCGGAGCGCCGGAAGCTCAAGAAGATGAGCGTGACGCGGTTCATTCGCCGGATGAACCGCTACACGAGGGAGTATCATGCGCTGTGGCCGGATCTGGAAGGTCAGGCGACTTTACTGCGGGAGATCAGGCAGTCCACGCAGAGCTTCCACGCACACGCGCTGAACGGGGATACGTATCGGATACGGAAATGCCTGTATGATCGCTTCCCCATCATCAACCAGTACGGTCTGCCGGGGATGAAGGGGCGTCGGGCCGCGAGCCGCGTATCGGAGAAGGGAGGGCGCTCGGATGGACATGCCGCCGATCGTGGAGAAGATGTACGAGGTCAACGTGTGGCTGTTGCATAAGGTCGGGAAGTTCCCGCGCGACCAACGGTTTCTGCTGGGAGAACGTCTGATGGGCAAGAGTCTGGATGTTCAGGACGATCTGGTGGCCGCGGCCCTGATGGCGAAGGGCGAAGCGAAAGCGTTGACGCTCAGCCGCGTGAGTCTGACGCTGGACCAGTTGCGGTATCTGCTTCGGCTCGCGCGCGACGCGCGGTGCATGAGCCGGGGATCGTGGTGCTTCTGCGCGAAGAGTCTGACGGAAATCGGCAAGATGCTGGGCGGTTGGCAGAAGAGTGTGGAGCAGTAGAAGCCCGTGTTTTCGCTGCGGTCGGATCAAGGTTCGGCCGCCGAGGCGCGGGTGTACCCACCCGGCCTGTGGTCCGTCTCGTCCGGTTGGACGAGAGAATACGGAAGCGGCGGCTCGGTACGGCCTTCGGGCCATTCCGGGGCGCGGCAATGCGCCCCCGGCGGAGGCCGGGGGTCGGGACACAGGCGCAAGACGGCGCCGGGTTTCGCGGCGGCAATTGGAACAATGCGAGCGTGTACGCGCGCGCATCGGACCGCAACAACGCTGCCAACGTGAACGCGGATCGGAACAACAACAACGGCGGTCGCGCCGTGCGGTCGGCGCCGTCCGGGGTGGGACTTTGAGTGAGAGGGTAGAGAGGGAGAGAGGAGAGAGTGTTCAGAAAGCTTTGGGGGTCATCCATTAGGCTTTGCCGTGCATTCGAAAGTGCGGGCTTTGCCCTGTCGGCGTAAATGCGGGATACATCATTAGGTTCCGGCTACGTTACACAAGCACATTACGGGTGATGCTCCCCTGGAAATTACACTGGATCCGGTCCACCAGCAGATCGCTGTGATTGAGAAATGTCATTGAGTCGAGCAGACATCTTGCTGGCAATATCCACATTCTCTGCTGCAAGGTTGCTGATCTGCCCGATATCTTGCGAGAGATCATAAAGCTGAGGCTTCGTGGAGTTGCCCAGCTCTATATTCGTGTCCACATTCAAAGCGGGACCATCATGCGGCGGGATAAAGACCCACTCGTTCTTTTGTAGGACGGTCTTTCCCCGGGTGCCTTCTACGACCAATTCGTCCCGTCCCTTGCTGCTCCTGCCGAGTAATGCATCAAGAATGTTTATGCTATCTGGAGCTATATTGTCGTGTATTTCTTCACTCGTCATGGCCGCAAAGGATGCATAAAAGTCAACATGACTAACAAGTGCATTCGACTCCCCTGGAGTGACCGTTCCGGGCCAGCTGACAAGGAATGGGACGCGGGTTCCCCCATCGAACATGCTGTATTTTCCACCACGTAGCGGCCCCGCTGCATGGTGAGAGTCATTCAATGCTTCTGCCTTATCGTCATACCCATCATCAAGCACGGGGCCGTTGTCGCTGGAGAAAATGACGATTGTATTTTCCTTGATTCCTAATCGCTCCAGTGCATCCAACATTTCGCCAACACACCAGTCCATTTCGACAATTACATCGCCGCGTGGCCCATGGGGGGTGACACCTTTGAAGCGTGGCCCCGGTATACGGGGGACGTGGGGTTGGTGGAAGGCATAATAAAGGAAGAATGGCTGGTCCTTGTTCTCGGTAACAAAGCCAACTGCTTTTTCGGCAAAGACTTCAGCCATGGATTCGTCATCCCAGAGAGCGGCCCGACCTCCGCGCATATGGCCGATACGACTGACACCATTAACAATTGATGCATCATGACCGTGGCTATACTTCATCTTCAGCAGTTCCGGGTTGTGTCTTCCTGTGGGCTGACTCGGATCTGCCTTATCCCAATCGTACGTCACCTCAATGGGATCTTCTGGATCAAGCCCAACAACCTTGCGGTTTTCCACGTATACACACGGTACGCGGTCATTAGTCGCCGCCATAATATAGGAATAATCGAAGCCCACGTCATTAGGTGTGGCGCTTATCTCTTGATTCCAATTGAGATCGTTTTGTCCAAGGCCCAGGTGCCATTTGCCAACAACGCCTGTTCTATAACCGGCATGCTGAAGCATGCCAGGCAGTGTTGGCATTTGTGAATCAATGATCAGAGGTGCGTCCCCCGGAAGAATGGTAGCGCATGGGTTCCGCCATGGATAGGAGCCAGTGAGCAAGCTATAGCGTGAGGGAGTGCATGTCGCCGCAGTGGCATAACCCCGATGAAACGTCACCCCCTCGGCGGCAAGTCGATCGATGTTAGGGGTAGAGATGCTTGTCGCTCCGTAACACCCTACATCACCGAAACCAAGGTCATCTGCGTACATGATGATGATATTGGGTCTCTTCGTCTGAGTCGTCATACTTCAGTCTCCATTCTTTAAACCGAATGCTACACATGAGGCTCAACATTGGATGCGTCGTCGCACGCCTGGAAGAAGGCTCTGATGTTCTCGGGGGGTACTTCAGGTTCCAGTACATGGGTTGGCGAGAGCATGAGCCCGCCGTGACGGGCATCGAGCGCATCGGCGAGTTCGGTAACCGTTTTATGCATACTCTCCGGGGTCCCGAAGGGAAATGTGGTTTGCGTGCCAATGCATCCGTCGAAGGCCAGCCGCTTGCCAAAGCGTTTTCGCACCGCCAGCGGATCCATGCATTCGGGCTGCACGGGATTAAGGATATTAACTCCGATCTCCACCAAGTCATCCAGAACATCCCACGCGTTTCCGTCCGTGTGGTACCAGATTTGAATGTCGGGGTTGATCGCGCGCGCGGCGGCATTCACCTTGGCCCAACGCGGTTTCATCACCTCGCGCCAGAGGTCCGGATGAAACATCATGGTATTCTGATTTGCAATATCATCCCCCGTCATAATGCAGTCATACCCGGCCCGTGCAGCGGCTTCTGCGCTTCGCAAGTTGTTCTCGCAAAACTTGTCCAAAATAAATTCGGCCCAATCAGGCTGGGTCAGCAGGTCCATCAGGAACGGCTCGTACCCCCTGACCTGCCAGGCGTTCTCATACATGTGGCCGACGAAGATGGAGGCATAATCGCCCGTCGCATGCGCCGCTTCGCAGGTGGCTAGCATTTTGTCGTCAAGAAAAGTCGCGTTAGAAACAAACGGGTATGCCTCCAGCTCTGCGAACGACGATGCGTTTCGTAGTGGACTGATGTACTCAGTGAAATGTTCAAATCCTGAGGCCCGGTGTCCACAGCCGTTGCCGTCGATGGTGAAGCCATCTTTCCCAACTTCATATTCGGGGAAGTAGCCGGTGAAGTCCGGCGACAGGATCCCGTCCGGTTTCCGCAGGCCAGCTCCTTTGCCGCCATCTATATCAAAAAATGTCAGTGGATCCGCTCCCAGGAACTCGACCATTTTCCTCCGAAGGCTCTCAATGTAGTCCGCCCGCCTTGGGATCCGGTCGACCTCTTCGAAACGTGCAAAGGCAAGAAATCGCTCGCGCTTGGTCATAACTGTCTCCTGTAAGTTGTCAAAATGTGATTGCCGCCATAAACCATAATTGGATACTATTAAAGGGCTAGTTCGAGAGCAACGACGAAGTGTATTACGACATATGATAACAGCAATGTGTTAATGCTGTTGACTGTTCAAAACGAACATACCATAACATAGAATACCAAAAGCGGCCGGTTCCACTTCGCTTGCACCGGTGGTTCTTGAGTTGGTGCGTGAGGGGAAGGAATGTGCGGTCTCCGAGCTCGCCGCCAGGTTCTGGGTCAGTGAGATGACGATTCATCTGGACCTTGATACGCTGGCATTCGAAAACACAACAGCACTGAGGTTATATAGTTATGGGTAATACCTTTGTTGGTATTGGTTTTGGGGCCATACAGGGGGGACTGTTCCTCTACGAGGCTTTTCGTTCAGGAACCTTCGATCGGCTTGTCGTCGCCGAAGTGATTCCTGATGTCGTGTCGGCAGTCAAGGCCAGTGGCGCGTTCCAAGTTAATATTGCGACGGCGTCCGGTGTTGAGCAGGAAACGATCGAAGGGGTTGAAATTCTGAATCCATCTGACCCCGATGACTACCGTGTATTGGTCGATGCGATCGCGGAAGCGTCGGCCATGGCCACGGCGTTGCCAAGTGTGGATTTCTATGAAAAAGGAGATCCCTGCGTTGCAGACTTGTTGGCCGAAGGCTGCCGGCGTCGAGCTCAGCGGTCGGCCGTCGGATCGTTCGTTATCTACGCAGCAGAAAACAACAACCACGCTGCCGAGCTATTGGATTCGGCCGTTAACCAGCGCCTAACCGAAGGACCTGCTGCAACACTGAAAGCGCACGGGCGATTTCTCAATACCGTCATTGGCAAGATGAGCCAAGTGCTTGCAGATGCGGCGCGGATTGATGCGCTGGGACTTGCACGCGTCGCACCGGGTTTGGATCGTGCTTTCCTCGTGGAAGCATTCAACCGCATCCTAGTGACGAAATGCGATTTGGTTCCCCCCCCGGCTACGATAGATGTTTTCGTTGAGAAACAGGATTTATTGCCCTTTGAGGAAGCGAAGTTGTATGGGCATAACGCAACGCACGCGCTTGTGGGGTACCTAGCGGCTCGCAAGGGGGCTGAGACGATGTCGGAAGCGCTGGCAGATCCTGATCTTAGGGCCTTTGCCCGTGATGCATTCTTAGGTGAATCGGGTGGTGCGATTATCGCGAAGTATGCAGGACTTGACCCTCTCTTTACGCCCGTTGGCTATGCTGCCTTTGTTGATGATCTCATCGAGCGAATGGCAAACCCTTACCTCGAAGATCGCGTAGAACGGATTATCCGTGATCCTCAGCGGAAGCTAGGATGGGACGACCGCCTGATCGGAACGATCCGTCTGGCCATCGGTGCGGGGGTAGAACCCGTGCGTTTCACCCAAGCGGCCGAAGCTGCCCTACGGCTTGTGGATCCATTGGTTCTGCCGGATGGCGTGGGTGATCTGCTGCGTGACTTATGGGGCAGTGCACACATGGACGCCGACGAGGCGGAAGCCGTGATTGGCAGGATTGCAGAAGCATGCAGAGAACATGATTGCGGAATGGGATGCAAATGTTAAAGGCAGGAATCGTGAAGGTGGATGTCTCGCCGCGGGAGCCGATGTTTCTGTGGGGATACCCGCATGTTGAACGGATGTCGACGGGAATTCATGATGCACTATATGCGACTGCACTCTGTATCGACGATGGCGAGTGCCGGGTTGTCTCGATCAGCGTGGATGTCCTGTACGTTGATGCTACCCTGGTAGCCGCATGCCGTCAGCAGATCGAGGCGCACACAGGCATTCCGTCGACCAATGTGTTGATCAGTGCAACACACACGCATTCGGGGCCGGTGACGTGCGACGTCTTTGCAATGGGCGGTGACCCCGTTGTACCGAAAGCCGATCCTGCATACCGGATGCAACTCATTGAGGGCATTTTGGATGCGGCCTGTCAAGCGGCGGGGACGCTTGAGCCAGCGGCGGTGGCGATCACGTCGGTGCGAGTTGATGGGGTGGGGGGTAATCGTCTTGCTCCCGATGCTGTGCGTGATCCAGAAGCCGGCATCGTGGCCGTACGTCGGGTGAGCGATAAATCTCTGATGGCAGTGCAGCTTTTCTACTCGATGCACCCAACAGTGCTGCACGAGGATACAACACTTGTATCGTCCGACTTCCCCGGCTACACACGACTTCAGATCCAAGACGCCTTCCCTCGGGCACAGGTTGTTTATCACAATGGCCCCTGTGGCAATCTGAGTCCGCGCTACCATGTCAAGGGGCAGACGTTTGACGAGGCCGAGCGGTTAGGGTGTCGGTTGGGCGGCTTTGCCGTTGATGTGCTCGAAGCACTCTCCGACACCGACTTCAGGGACGATCTGACGGTGGGCAGCGCGCAGTTTTATGTGCAGCTCTCCCCGCGCACCTTCCCGTCACTTGGCGAAGCCGAGGAGGGATTGCGGGAAGCGACGGAGAATTACGAGCACTTGAAGCGTGAGGATGCCGGACACGGTATGATCCGAACGGCTGAATGTACCGTCTTCGGAGCAGAAGAAGTTGTCACCATGGCCACGGCTCAGGCCGATGGCACGCTGACACCTGTGCAGCAGGCACACGCGAAAGCAGAAGTTCAGGTGCTGCGCATTGGTGATACAGTCCTAGTGGGACTCTCCGGTGAATGTTTCGTGGAGTATGCCCTACAGATTAAACAGGATGCTCCGGCGCGTGTGTTTGTGATCAGCATGTCCAACGGACACCTTCAGGGCTATATAACAACGCCAGAGGCCACGGGATACGAGGCAAACCTTTCCATGTTCAAACCCGAAAGTGGGGCCTGCATGGTGGAGGCCGCTCTGAACTTGGCGAAAGAACTCTTGGCATGAAGACACACAACGGGATCATCCGCAAGCTGCGCAGCCAATCGGTTGTGATTGATGCGCACACGCCTGTCAATCTCTGGAAGAGTCGCATTTTCGACGAAGAAGGCCCCGCTGCGCTGATCGCAGTGGACTCGCAGAAGGAGTACTGATGATCCTGGCGATTGACCTTGGTTCGACCAATTTCAAAGCGGCGGCGTTTACGGCCGAGCTTGAGCGATTGGGCGGGGCCTCCGTTGCCACTCCGTATCATCACCGGGACGGCGAGCGGGTCGAGATGAACGCCGCTGATGTGAGACGGGAGACGCTGGCGCTTATCCAATCTGCATGCCGAGACGCCGGGTGTCGCACGACCGACCTTGGCACCATTGCCATCACCAGCCAGGCGCAGAATGTTGTGGTTTTGGATGGTGCAGGTCGCGCCAGAACGCACGTGACAAGCTGGTTGGACACCCGCGCCACGCGTGAGGCCGAAGCGCTCATGGCCGACTTTGGAGAGGATTGGCACACACACGCCAGCATGGGGAGTCTTTCCGCCCAGATGCAACTCTCTCACCTGCTGTGGTTTCACCGTCACCAGCCGGAATCGCTCGAAGGCGACATCCGGATTGTGTCGCTTCCGGGCCTCATTTTTCATCTGCTTGCCGGCGTCAATCTTACGGATGACAATCTGGCCGCCATGAGTGGCTGCTACTCTCTGAAACAGCGCGACTGGCGAGCAGATATACTGGAACGCTGCGGTGTTGATGTATCGGCTCTGCCACGGATTGTGCCGGTGGGTTCTCATGTGCAGATTAAAAGCCGCTGCTCCGAGTTGGCGCTTGCCAACGAAATTGACTTAGTTGCGGCGGGGAACGATCAGACCGCTGGTGCCTATGGCAACGGTTGCGGGAACGCGCAGGTTGTCGTCACACTGGGTACTGCGCTCGTAGCCTATCAATTTGCCGGACAAACCATCGGGCCCTATCATACCGGTTGCTTCTGGGGCCCCTATCCGGGGGGCGGGTATTACGAGCTGGCTGTGGATAGCGAGGGTTGTCTGGCTCTCGATTGGGCGCGCGAGACGTTGGCGCCCGGTCAGACACTCAAGGCCTTCGACGAAGTGGTGGCACGCTCGCGTGCTGGTGTTACGAAGCAAATGGGTTTTTTCTATCCCTCCCAGATGCGCTCGTCACATGCGTGGCAGGGTGCGTTCAAGAACGCCGAAGAGAAAGCCTACGCTGTACTGGAGGGATTAACCTTTGCCTTGCGTCGGCTGCTGGAAGAGGAATTTGAGTGGGGCAGAAAAAAAGCACTGCGGGTGATCGGGGGAGGGAGTCATAGTATGGTCTGGCTGCAACTGATTGCCGATGCCCTTGACTGCGAGGTGGTTCAGGGCTCTGGGGATAGTCTGCTAGGTGCCGCCGCCATGGCCGCAGGATGTGCCGCCCCCCAGGGACACGGACCCCGTTTTAGCCCGGACGCGAATCAGCATCAGCGCCTTGACGCACGATGGCTACGGTGGCGAGAGTGGTTTGTCATAAACAAACGTCCCTACGCAAACACATAGTAAGGCACTACATTGACAATTCCAGAATCACGAGTCACGGTTTTTCCCATAGAGGTATCCTCGTATCTTATGAGCTGAACTTCTGGCTGAGGTCTAGTGGTGCTTGAATGGTCGTCAGACTTTGCTTTCCATCAAATCGGTTTCGTGCCATGTACCGTGCTTGATGTCGATTCTGACCGTTCGAATTTCAAATTTCTTTAGGCGGAATGTCTTCTGCATATGCGCGAATGGCAATGACACCGTTGTGGTGCGTGCTTTTCCCGTGGGCTCAAACAGTCGTACGATGAGTGTGTCACCTGTTTCCGCCTTTTTGATAGCTGCTACCTGTACGACATTATCATCAAGAACGACCAATGGCTTCAGTTTCTGGCCGGATCCACACGGGAAGAAGGAGAGTGCCATTGGTTTTTCGTTGTGCACGAGGGCTTCGCGATCCACCGCGGCCCGTCGCTCCGGGAGATCGCCCCCGTTGATCCAAAAATGGAATAGACGTTCGCCCTGATCGATGCGGGGTGCAAAGCGGTTCTCAGGCATCAGTTTTTGTGTTCCGATGGGGAGTGCAGAATAGCCTGATGAGCGAAGTAGTGAGAGACGCAACTCCCCCTTGGAGAAGTCACAACCATATGATCCGTCGTTGATGCAGGTGAATGCAGTGTTACCCTCTTTCGAGGTGACCGCCAACCATTTTTGAGCTACTGTTTCGTCGCCATTGTCTGGCAACCTATCCCTGCCATAGGCCACCTGTCCCTCGAGCAGACTATCATCCAGAAGTGTGGGTAGAGAAAGCTTGAGCATCCGGTCCTTTTCATTCCACAGCACACGGGTTTCGATCCCCACCTCGCTGCCCCGCTTGGGTAACAGGTAACGCTGACAGATAAACGAGTCATTATAGCCGAATAGGGCCTCCACCACCACACGGGCGGAGCCGTCTTCAATCACCCGAACCGGATCAAGGGTTTCACTCAGTCCGGCGAACGCTCCCGCTGCCTTGCGCGACAGCAGACGAAATCGTCCGGCAAGCGTGCGGAATCGCTTAACGTTCGTCCCCCAAGGGTCTGCATTATCTTTCATCACCAGCGGACGACAAGCTTCGGGGGCTAGAATGGGAGTTCCCGCTACGACGAACCGGTCAATCAGCCCCGTTCGCTTGTTGATCGTCACCTGAAGTTCATCTGTACGGAACCGGATCGATGACGTTTTGCGCATGGCGCGCAGATGGGGGCTCCGCTTGAGTTTGACGAGATGACAGTCGAACCGGTTCATCTGCGATGGTGCCAGCTCTGCGATGAATGCAACCCGCTTGCGCCAGTCCAATTTGATGTTGCTGGCCTCCTGCTCAACCTGCGAAGGCAGAAGACGGTTGCCCTGATAGACCTCGATATTGGTGAATGTGCCGCTATGGTTTTGATCAGCAATTTGGAATTCACATTCCACGGTCGTCTGCACCGGGAAAGGATGCGGGTTGTACACCAGCACGGGAATTTCTCCTGCTTTGGCGACGGGTTGTCCGACCGACAGGGCGAAGAAGGCACGTGTCTTGATTCGTGATGCTTCCTCCAGACCGTGGTTCATGCCGCGCAACGATGACTCCTCCACAGGCTGTATCGATGATCCCGGCAGGATGTCATGGAACTGCGCTGTCGCCAGGTCTTCGCTGACCACTCGCAGCGCGGCCGCAGGATACGCCATGCCCCCTTGGACCCAGGCTGCTGAAGCCATTTTTTCCGCGGAAAACAGTTCGTTTTCCAAAAGGCGGTGCTGCTGCTTAATGCGAACCTGAGACGTATAGCAACCCACGCCCCAGGGGTTGAGGTCACGCTTGAGAACGGGGAGCTTATTGTGAGTCGAAAGCTCGGAAAAATAAGCCTCCGGAGTCGAGTGCTTGATGTCAACATCCGGGCATTCGGCAATCAGCTCGGTCAGTGCCTGTAGATCCTGGTGCGAGGGACCGCCGCCGTGATTGCCGACGCCCCACAACACGACATTGCATGATCCCGCGGGCGCGGAAGCTATTGCCTTCTCGACCTTCTTCCGTGCCTGTCCTCGCGCGGAGAGGTACATATCCGCGCTACGCGTGATCGCGAGCTTTGATCCATCATACCCCTCCCACATCATCTGGTTTTGTGGCAAGTCAAAGGAGTTGGGATCGGGACGACAGAAGAGGTAGCTGTCATACCCACTCTTGCGCATGATCTGTACGAGTCCACGCGTATGCCCGAAGGGGTCGAAATTGATGGCAGTCGTTGGCCGCACGCCGAACTTCTCATCAAAATATTGGCGCCCCAACAGCATTTGCCGGACGAATGACTCACCGCTGGGCATGTTGCAGTCCGGCTGTAGATACCAGCCGCCCATGATATGCCAGCGGCCCTCCTTCACCAGTCGTTGAATTCGGCGAAAGAGTTCCGGTTCATACTCCTCTACCCATTTGTACAGAATGACTTCATTGTGATTGAAGATGAACGAATCAAATTGCTCGCACATGTCTGCGGCAACACGAAATGTGCTGACCGCTTCGGCCGCCCCCTCTTCCCACTCCCACAACCAGACCGGATCGAGGTGGGCATTGCATACCAAATGAAAAGTAGTGTTCATGCGAAATCAATACCAAGTAATTTCTCCCCGCGAAAGCAAAGATTTTCTAGAGGCGCCATTCCACCTCAACGGCAGTGCCTGTGTCTGCACTGCGCTTGATGTGAGTTATAAGCTCATCCACTTCGTAGCCGGTCAGCCGGGACTGGGTGCCCTGTCGCTTGACTGTGTATCGCTATTTCGGCATGTTCCCGTGATGACGCCGCTTCTGGCTGGTTGTCAGGGGCGGATCGTCCAGCTTTATCGAAACGCGATTGCTTACTTATTATTAGTGAGATTAGGTAATAGAGACAGGGGAGATGTACTGATGAAGATATGCAATCTTAATGGAAAATGGACGCTTGCTAAGAAGAGCGGCGATCTGTCGCTGGCGGCCAATGTGCCGGGTGACGTGATGAATGACCTTTTGCACGCGAAGCGGATTCCGGATCCGTTTTACCGCGAGAACGAGCGGGAAGTGCAGTGGGTTGGCGAGAGCGATTGGGTGTATGAGCGCACGTTCAAGGTGTCCGCCGCTCTGTTCAAAGAGGAGTGTATGCTTCTACAGTGCGACGGGCTCGACACCTTCGCGACCGTGGAGGTCAATGGGAAGAAGGTGGCGTCGACCGACAACATGTTTCGGTCCTACGAGTGGGACGTGAAGGCGTTGTTGACGCAGGGGAATAACACGATCAGAATCACGCTATGCTCCGTGAACGACTACACTCGCAAGCGCTTCCACGAACGCCCGATTCGCTCGCGTCTCAGTGGGACGCATGACTCGGCTTACCCGGCTTGGGTACGCAAAGAACAGAGCAACTTTGGCTGGGACTGGGGGCCGATCCTGGTGACGGCTGGCATCTGGCGTGGGATTCGGCTTCTGGGGTATTCGGTGGGACGGATTGAGGATGTCAAAATTGAGCAGACCCACGGGCTGGCAGTCGAGGCAACAGGGGGCGCTACGGGTAAACGTGGCCTCGCTCACCAGAGCGCGGATTCGGTGTTCCTTGGCGTTGAGGTGGACCTGGGGAAGACCACCCGCAATGCGGTTTCCCTACGCGCCACACTGTGCCACAAGGGCAAGGTCGTGGCCGAGGAATGCGTGACCTTGCGCGGACGCAGCGGACGGCTGGACTTAAGGGTTTCCGATCCGCAGCTCTGGTGGCCGAATGGGATGGGCAAGCAGGCATTGTACGACTTGCAGGTGGAGCTGTCGGATGGCGATGGGGGGGGTGCTTGACAGTGTGGCCAAACGCATTGGCCTGCGCACGCTGCGGCTGGACCGTCACAAAGACGAGTGGGGCGAATCATTTCAGTTTGTGGTCAACGGCGTGCCGTTCTTTGCCAAGGGTGCCAACTGGATTCCTGTCGACGCCGTGCTGGGGCGCCGGACACCGGAAATGTACCGTGGCCTGATCGAAGACGCCGCGGCGGTCAACATGAACATGTTGCGCGTGTGGGGAGGAGGAATCTACGAGGATGACTGCTTCTATGATCGTTGCGACGAACTGGGCATCTGCGTCTGGCAGGACTTCATGTTCGCCTGCATGGCCTATCCAATAGGGGACAAGGCGTTCGTGAGGAATGTTGAAGCCGAGGCGTGCGACAACGTCCGGAGGCTGCGGCATCATCCCTGCATGGCGCTTTGGTGTGGCAATAACGAGATGGAACAAATGGTGGCGACTGGTATGAACCGCGGCAGTAACCAGGTGATGAGCTTGATGGAATACGAGTTGCTTTTCGACATACTGTTGGCGAAGGTGGTTCGAGAGGAGGCCCCTCACACCGATTATTGGCCTAGCAGCCCGCATTCTCCGAATGGGGACCGGAATAATTCCAACAACCCCGAGTGTGGCGACGCGCATCTGTGGGAGGTGTGGCATGGCAAGAAGCCGTTTGAGTGGTACCGCACTTGCGACCACCGCTTCAACAGCGAGTTCGGGTTCCAGTCATTCCCCGAGCCGAGGACCGCTTGCGGTTATACCGAGAAGCAGGATCGAAACATCACAACAGCGGTAATGGAGCATCACCAGCGCTCGGGCATCGGCAACATGACGATTATGCAGTACATGCTGGACTGGTTCCGACTGCCGAGCGGGTTCGAGATGACGCTTTGGGCTTCGCAGATCCTGCAGGGCATGGCGATCAAGTACGCTTGCGAACACTGGCGTCGCAGCATGCCGCGCGGTATGGGTACCCTGTATTGGCAGCTTAATGACGTTTGGCCCGTGGCGAGTTGGTCTTCGATCGACTACTACGGTCGCTGGAAGGCGCTGCACTATATGGCTCGCCATTTCTTTGCGCCGGTATTGGTGAGTGGGGTGGAGGATGTGAAGAAGGGCACGATTGACGTTCACGTCACCAGCGACCTGCTCAAGGTTGCCGACGGCAAGCTGAGCTGGGTGGTGACCGACGCGGCTGGGCGTAAGCTCGAGAGCGGCGCAAAAAGCGTCTACACACCGGTGAACGGCGACCGTAAGGTGACGACATTAAAGTTGAGCAAACATCTCGGCCTTGCTTGTGGTGAGCGTGATCTCCTCGTCTGGTTGGAGTTGTCGGTAAAGGGGCAACCCAAATCGACCAACCTTGTGACGTTTGCGCGACCGAAGCATCTGGAGTTGGCGGAAAAACCCGGGATCAGCGCGCAGGTGAGCGCGAACAAGAACGGTTCCTTCGGCGTCTCGCTTAAAACAAAGCATCCGGCAATGTGGACCTGGCTCGAGCTCAATGGTGTTGACGCGCGCTGCTCTGACAACTTCATCAACCTACGTCCGGGACGGAGCGTGCAGGTGACAATGACACCGGCACGCAAGCTGACCGCAGCGCAGTTCAAAAAGAAACTGCAGGTACGGAGTTTGGTGGACACGTACTAAAAGTGCCGCCGCGCTTCCCTGTCGTCCGTCCGTACGGAGAACCCAGTGGAGTGGGATTACGCCTTGCACGGCGACGTTCGCCACGATCAAGGGCAAGAATGCCCTGATGAAATGAGGCTGTTAACCGAACTGCTTAATTCGAACTGACACCATCACCGATGCATGATATTCCACAGAGTCTAGAAGAGATGAAGACCTGATCCGTTGTCAACAGCATTTCATGTTATGCGTTCCCAAATAGCCCGCTCCGGCGGTATTGCCCTGGCGAGAGTCCGATGGCCTTACGGAAAGCTCGGCAGAAGTAGTTTTGGTCCCGAAATCCACACTGGAGCGCAACGGCGTTGATGCTTAGCCTCGAGTCTGTCAGAAGATGCGCGGCGCGCTCTAGTCGCAGTTCCTTCACAAATTCGCCCGGCGCCACGCCCACCGAGGTCTTGAACAGCCGCGAGAAGTGATACCGGCTGAGTCCGGCTGCTCGGGCAATGTCCTCGACCCCGATATCATCGGCCACATGCTGCTCGCAGAAGGCGATGGCCCGTCGGACCGCATCCGGTGCCTTCTCCGGCACCGATTGTTCCAATAGCGTCTGTGCCAGACGCATGACCAACCCGTAGGCGAGTGATGACGCGTCGAACTGTGAGGTGATACGACCGTCTAGCGCGCTATGGACAAACTCGCGCAGGAGCGTCATAGCGCAGCTCTCAGGTGACACTGTCACCAGGGGACCGTTCTGGGTTACCAGTTCCCGCCAGATCCGCACCACCTCGCTGCCATGTAGGCAGACATAGAGAAATTGCCATGCATCCGAATCTGCCGGCAACCAGTAGTGGTTCTCATGCGGAAAATGCAGGAGCATGGCCTGTCCTGGCACGACCTCGTAGCGATGATCTTCGTAGCTAAGTGCCCCCCTGCCGGCAGTCGTATACTGGAGCAGAGCCCACTCTGCACGCCCCCGCTTCACCCCATACCAGTCATACGCCGGTGACGTCTGCCTCGAATGTCCATACGCCCCAACCATGGCATGCAGCGGTAGGTCCCGTTGCGGAAACAGCAACGACCCCTCACCCAATGGCACCTCTTTCCCATTTAACCGCATAATTGTGCTATTAATGGCACAAATTTCATATAGAGCAAGTAAATACAAGGTGATACTGTGAGCATGAATTGGGAAGTGATGCGTACACACCGAGCGGGGATCGGTTGACAATTACGGCGATGATTACGGATTACGATCCGCCTCCGCCCTTCGGGTTGCAGCGGGACAGGGGAGAAATCTCCCTAATCGTCCATCGATAACACAGAACACAAAGGGAAAAGAACATGACACTCAAAATCGCGATTATTGGAGCGGGTAGCGTGGGATTCACACGGACCTTGATGCGGGACATGCTCACGGTCCCCGAACTACAAAAGGCCGAATACGCCTTCATGGACATCAGCAAAGCCAATCTGGACATGGTGTTGCAATTGGTGCAGCGCGACATTGTGCACAATGGCCTCAGCACGAAGGTGATCGGAACAACCAATCGCCGCGACGCCCTGAAGGATGCCGACTTTGTCTACAACGTGACCCGAATCGGCGGTTTGGAGGCCTTCGCCACCGACATTGACATTCCACTCAAGTATGGTGTCGACCAGTGCGTCGGTGACACCCTCTGTATTGGCGGCATCATGTATGGTCAGCGCAACATCCCAGCCATCCTCGACTTCTGCAAGGATATCCGCGAAGTCGCCAAGCCCAACGCCATCTTCTTGAGCTATGCCAACCCCAACGCCATGAACACCTGGGCGGCCAATCTCTATGGCGGCGTTCAAACCATCGGACTCTGCCACGGCGTCATGGGTGGACATCAGCAGATCCGAACCGTCATCGAGTCCATGCTCAACAAGACCCGCAAGCCGGGCAGCAAAGGCTACCGCGCCGTGGACCTGAAAGATGTTGATATCATCTGCGCCGGCATCAATCATCAGACGTGGTATATTCAGGTGCTCTACAAGGGTGAAGAATGGACCGATCGGCTGCTTGCCGGATTTGAGAAACACCCGGTCTACAGCAAGACCGAAAAGATACGCATCGACCTGTTGCGTCGTTTCGGCTACTACACCACCGAGTCCAATGGACATGTGTCCGAGTACGTCCCCTGGTACCGCAAGCGTCTCCGTGATATCCGAAAATGGATCTCGCTCGACTCCTGGATCAACGGCGAAACCGGCGGCTATCTGCGCGTCACTACCGAGGGCAGAAACTGGTTCAGAGAAGACTTCCCGCAGTGGATGAAAGAAGCTCCATGGGAGATCACCCCCGCGAAGCGTGGCAAAGAGCACGGCAGCTACATTGTGGAGTCACTCGTGACCGGCCGCCCCTATCGTGGTCATTTCAACGTTCCGAACCTGGGCTGCATTACGAACCTTCCCGACGATGCCATCATTGAGACCCCCTGCTATGTCGATCGCAACGGCATCAATGTCCCCCAAGTCGGCGACCTGCCCCTGGGGTGCGCGGCCATCTGCAATGCCTCAATTAGTGTACAACGCTTGGCCGTTGAAGCCGCGGTGCATGCCGATGTCGACCTGCTCAAGCAAGCGGCCATGATGGACCCGCTGACCGGTGCCGTCTGCGACCCGAATGAAATTAGCCAGATGGTCGATGAGATGCTGGTCGCACAGGCGAAGTGGCTCCCGCAATACAAGCGTGAGATCCCCAAGGCGCGCAAGCGTCTCGCCGCTGAAAAGTCACTTGGAACCCGTACCACCAAGGGCGCAGCCCGCATCAAAACCAAGACTGTCAAGGAAATGAAGAAAAACGCCTCCGCAGCGCGCCGCAACGCCCAAGCCGCCGACAAGGCAGCAGATAAGCGCAAGCGCCAAAGCGAAGGTGCCCGCGGGAAGTCAGCATAGTTTTTGGTGATATGCCGGTATGAGCTCTGTACCCAGCATGTCTGACGGTCAGGGCTGACAGGAACGGGCATAAATAGATGGGGTGATGGTCAATGGGTCTCTTGCTCTTTCGGCGTTGGCGGCGTTTTACAAGTCGTCACTTCTTGATGATGTTGTGTCGTTCTGGTTACGTTACGGCTTGGATTCCGAACAGGTCGGCTACCTGACTGTAGTTGATCGGGACGGTTCTGTTATCGGTTAGGAAAACATTATGATAAACGAAGACGTTTTCAATACAGCAAAGCAGATATTCAAGCGCCATTTCAACTGTGAACACACAGCGTCCGCTTACGCGCCAGGCCGCGTCGAGGTGCTGGGTAATCATACGGACTACAATGAAGGCTATGTGCTTTCTGCTGCGATTGACTACGGGACCTTCTTTCTGGTATCGCCATCATCGGACAGCACATGCCGTCTTGTGGCTGGCGATCTTGATGAAATGGTATTCTTTGACGCCGCCTCACCTGCTGCAGTCATTGAAGGCACTTGGGCCAACTATGTTATTGGTGTCTTTGCCAGTCTGAAGGAGCGCGGTTCAATCAGCCACGGTTTTAACGGCGTGCTGTTGGGCAATATCCCGCTTGGCGCTGGACTCTCCAGCTCTGCAGCGCTGGAAGTCGCTTCAGGATTAGCTCTGGCAAAACTGTACGATATCACAGTGAGTTCACTGGATATGGCCAAGATCGGTCAGAAGGCGGAACACACTTACGCTGGTGTGAAGTGCGGGCTGATGGATCAGATCTCCAGCATCTTCGGAAAGGAGAATTCGCTGGTGATGAGTGACTTCCGGTCCCTGGAAGTGGAAACCGTCCCCGTCGGCACAGACGCCTGCTTCCTGATGTGCAACACCCACGCCAAGCATGCGCTGGTTGATGGTGAGTACAACGAGCGCCGCGAGAAGTGTGAAGCCGCTGCGGAATTCTTTAAGGCCAAGCTTGATCACTCTGTCACCGCCCTGCGCGATGTGAGTTGGGCGGAATGGGAGCAGTGGCAGAGGGAAATGGATGATACTACCGCACGCCGCGCGGCCCATCCGATTGGTGAAAACGAGCGCGTAATTGCTGGTCGCCAGCTGCTGGCCACCGGCGATATTGAGGCATTTGGCAAGCTGATGTTTGATTCACATGAAAGTTCCGTAACGTATTTTGAGAACTCTTGCGAAGAGCTCGATACCATCGTCAATGCAGCTCGCAGGATTCCCGGCGTGTTGGGCGCTCGGCTTTCGGGTGGCGGGTTTGGCGGCAGCGTGGTGGCTCTGGTACATCCGCGGGATGCGGCTACCATTGCCCACGCGATCAAAGTGGTGTTCGAGAAGGCTTACGGTCATGTCTGCGACATCAATGTGATCGAACCCTCTGCAGGCGCTGCTGTCCATTGACCTGAACCGTTCGATGTTGGATGTTCATTCTTGAGTTTCTAACCTGGTATGATCCGGCGGAGGCACGCCGCTTTTGACTTTTTTTTGGGCTCCGACTTACGGGGGTTTCAATGCTACATGACAGAACGTTTGTGATGCTTCGTGGCTTGACTTTTTGAGTCTTCTGAAACAAAAAAGTACGGACAACTCAGGCTTATGGAGCTTCTCGTTTAGGCGTGGTTTCTGGAACCGTTTTAATTTCAAACGGCAGCGGGCATTACCACAAATCGAAGGAATCATGAAATGATGGATTTTGAACTGAAGGCGTGGTTGCGTGCGCAGCATGTGGATGCGGGTCTTTATGTGGCAGATGAGCTCATCGATGCATTTATCGATGAGATGACAATAGGATTGAATGAGGCAGGAGCAGGGACGCTACCCATGATCCCTGCCTATATTGGCACAGATCATCTGATACCGCATGGTCAGCCGGTAGTCGTTATTGATGCCGGGGGGACGAATCTGCGGATAGGTTTGGCTGAGTTCGATGATGCGGGGACGATTACACTCTCTTCTTTTAACAAACAGCCGATGTTTGGAATTAAGAAAGAGTTGAGTGGTGATGTTTTCTTTGACGGGTTGGCCGCCGCGGTAGCACCTCTAATGGGACACACCGATGTGATCGGATTTTGCTTCTCCTATCCGGCAGAGATCACGCCTGATTGTGATGGGCGTCTGCTCCACTGGACAAAGGAGATCAAGATTCCTGATGTTGTGGGAGAGTGCGTTGGGGCGGGGTTGCTATGTGCACTGGCAAAACTTGGTTATGAGGGAAAGCGGGTAATTGTTCTCAATGACACCGTGGCGGCCTTGCTGGCTGGGATGGCTCAGGGACAAAACTTTGGGGCGTCGAATTACGTTGGTTATATCCTCGGGACGGGTACGAATACAGCTTATGTTGAGCAAAACGCAAATATTCTAAAGGTTCCGAACCTGAGTTGTGAAGGGTCTCAAGTCATTAATGTGGAGTCGGGTGGATTCAATCGGTTTTCTCGTGGGCCACTGGATGTGAAGCGTGACCTTGAAAGCGGCAATCCGAACAAGCAGCAGTTTGAGAAGATGATATCGGGCGTCTACATGGGGCCGCTCGCATTGGAGCTGTTTAAGGCGGCAGCGGGGCAGGGGGCTTTCTCAGAAATTGGGACGGTGACCATTGAGAGTCTTGCTGAACTCTCAACCATTCACATCGACAATCTCTTGGCTGATGAGGGGCGCGACACTGGGATTTTGCGAACTGAGGTATTTACGGATGGTGATCGCGATCTGATGCGGTCTATCTTTGAGGCCGTGGTTGATCGTGCGGCCCTTTTGGCCGCAGTGAATATCAGCGTGGCGGTTATCAAGGGGGGTGGTGGTTTTGATCCGGCGGCCCCAGTCTGCATCAATATTGATGGATCAACCTATTACAAAACCACAGGAATGTCTGCCAAGGTGCAGACGGGTTTGACCTCGATCTTGGGTGCACGTGGGATTCATTATCGATGCGTCCATGTGGATGATGCCCCTGTTGTTGGTGCTGCGATCGCCGCACTGACGCGATAGCGATAGTGTTGCTACCTCTCTTGAAGTAGGGAATGTCTCCTCACTCTGGCGAGCGTGCAGAAGCATGCAGCGCTTCCCATATGCTCTTTGCCATGTCTGGACCAATACCGGGAACCGCAGAAAGACTATCTTGTCCCGCGCTCATCAGTCTTCGGACGGAGCCAAAGTGAGCAAGGATATGTTGCTTGCGTATGGGGCCAATGCCGGGAATTTCATCAAGCGCCGATTCCCGTATGCGTTTACTGCGGAGCTGTCGGTGATATGTGATCGCAAAACGGTGGGCTTCGTCTCGTAAGCGTTGCAGAATTTTGAGCCCATTGGAATTTACTGGCAGCCGAAGCGGGGGGCCATCTTCGTCCCAATAGAGTTCTTCGTAGCGTTTTGCGAGTCCTGCGGTTGGTAGCGAGGTGCAATCGAGTGAGGTGAGAACGTCACGTGCGGCCCTAAGCTGTGTGATTCCACCATCGACAAGAAGTAGATCTGGGAGAGGAGATTGTTTGGCCAAAAGTCCTTCTACACGTCGTCTCACAACTTCTGCAATCATGGCGGGATCATTGCTTCCTTCTACGGTTTTGATCCGGAAACGACGATATCGATTGTTTTTTGGAATACCATCTACGGCACAAACCATACTTGCAACGGCATAGGTTCCTGAGATGTTGGAGATGTCGAAGGCTTCGATTACACGGGGGGGAGCTTTTAGGCCCATTGCAGTTTGCAGTTCTGATAGACCGAGTGCGGCATCCGCCTCTTGCATCTGTTTTGTGGGGGCAACCCGAGCATGCTGTTTAACAGCCTTTTGAAGTAAGAACAGTGTGTCGCGAAGGCCCGCAGCCCGTTCAAAGTCGCGTGACTGGGATGCTTCCTCCATTTGTTCTCGAAGCTTCTTTAGCAAGTCTGGGCGATGCCCTCTGAGAAACGCACAAGCTTCGTCAAATTGTGCGTGATAGTCCTCACTTGTTATCTTCTTCACGCAAGGGGCACTGCAAAAGCGAATGATATCGTTGATGCAGTGCTTATAGGTTTCTGCGTCTGGAATTCGAGGGGTGCACTTGCGGATTCCAAATTGCTTTTCAATAAAGTCGAGTGCGGTGCGTGCGGCAGGCGATGAGGCGTAGGGGCCAAAATAGCGTGCGCCGTCATCGCGCCGTAGGCGGACAAGGGCAAAACGTGGAAATGGATCATTTGGGTTTGCGCGAAGCAGTAGGAAGCGCTTGTCATCTTTGAAGGAAACGTTGTAGCGAGGGCGATAGGTTTTGATGAGTTGGCCCTCTGTGAGTAGGGCCGCGGCTTCGTTGTGCACAACAATGATGTCAAGGTCGCGGACGCTTTTGACGAGTCCTCGCAACTTTGGGCTTGCGCTGCGAAGTGATGCGTCCTGAAAGTAGGATTGAACCCGTTTTCGTAGCGACAGAGCCTTACCCACGTAGATGATCTTCCCGTTTTGATCTCGCATGAGATAGCAGCCAGGCTTGTCGGGTAGGGCCTTAAGCTTTGCTTTCAGTTTCTCGGGTAGTTCCATGGTGTGATTGTAGGCCAATCGCTATGGTTCGTAATAGGAAAAAGGAACTGGGATGTCAGTTGTTGTGCGTCATTGGATGACGTATTCCCGCCCGTTGGGCGAGCTGAGCCCAGATACAATCTGGGTGGGGCTACACCTCGGAGATGTGTGCCTACTGGTCCTGATCGCACCTCCGGGACGGGGCCGCGCTACGTTGAAAGAGGCCCGTTGGGTCGATGATTTTCTGCAGAACGTTGTCGGCGTAAGATGGACTGAATCACGATGTCGAGTTGTTGGGCGAACAAAGATCGATCCAGTTTCTGTATGGGTGGAGGTCCCCCTGTGATTATGCCTGAGCTACGGAGCTCAGACATCAGATCGCGAATGGCAACGGTCTCGCCAATATTGTCTTCGGTAAATGGTTTTCCTGTAGGCCGGATAGCGCGAGCCCCTAGTGTCATGCAACGGTTCGCCAGTGGAATGTCTGCGGTGATGACAATATCGTCACATTGAACCTGCTTGACGATCCAGTCATCTGCGGCATCAAAGTCTGAATTTACGACTTTCAGTGTTACGGTTTCGTCGCTGGGAATCCGCAGCCACGAGTTGGCCACCAATGTGACATTGAGGCCGTAGCGGTCTGCAACGCGATACACTTCTTGTTTGACCGGGCACGCATCGGCATCTATGAATATGTGTAGCACTGAAGAGGTCCTTCATGAGTGGTTTGTGAATCCAGAGTCGACACTACAGGGAGTCAGTTGAAAATGAAACGTCCGAAGTTGTTAAGTGTTGTTTTGTTGATCCTGTTGAGTGTGATGGTTGTTTTGCTGCTGGTGCCTGTATTCCATGGGTTTTGCGGATCGCATCATGGCTACTGCTTGCGTATGGGGGCTAATGGTCGTCAGATTCATTTAGCATTGTTCGATAGGATGGTGACCTCTGCCGCTGAAGAAAATATGCCTTTTGGATTATCGGTCTGGCCTGCTGAGGGGCAGTTTGCATCATCGACTGACTTCTTCAAAATGCTAGTTTCGAAGAAGTGGATTCAAGGGGTAGACTATTCGTTCTTCTCTGCACCAGAATTGCCAAGTATGAAGGATTCCATGGATCCAGATCAATTCACTGCGATGCACAATGGATGGTGTGTTGTGATGCATTCGGCAGATGACAAACGATCTTGGAATGAGTTTGTGGAGATGAAATCACCGTTTCTGTTCTCAAAGAACATTGGGTTTGGTGATCCTCCCGGCCCTCCATGGGAAGGAGCTACCCTTGCTGATATGACAGGTCTAATTCGAAAAGCAAAGCCGTTTGGAGATCACCTTGGTGTGATTGTGACGTATGGTGGCGCCGTAAAGGTTCTACCCCAACAGATTGCCACACAGGCCAACTTCAATCCGAATGGCGCTCGATTGAAGGTGCTTTCCCCGTAGGTCCTGTGTTTTGAATGGGGAGAGGTTCCGGCAGTACAGAACGGTGTTCGTGGTGTGCAAAGTAGTGGAGTAGCGTTTCGTCTGATGTGCTAAGGCGACGACATGCTTCTCTGGCAATGTTGAGGATCAGCATCCCAAACAGAGCTTTATCAATTTCCCAAATCTCAAACAGGGAATGTGTGGAGAGAACAATGAGATCCGTGGATTCGGTGGCCATTGCGCTTGCCGTGTGGGGTTCAATGCCGATGGCAGAGGTCTCTCCAAAACACTGCCCAACAGCAAAGACGGTTTGCGCAAGATAGCTTCCTTCGATATCGAGGAGGAGCTCAATTCGGCCTTTCCAGACAATGTAGATATGGCTTGGAGGGTCACCCCGCTCAAAGATAAACTCATTTTTTTCAAAATGGGCCCTCCCGAGGTGGCGGAATACGGTATTGAGCTGGTCTTTGGTTAGTCCGCCAAAGAGTGATATGTCGTTGAGGATTGGGAGAATGTCCTGTACCTCAAGTAGAGCTTCTATTGGATTTTGTTTCATGTTGTCACTGCGGTGATCATTGCAAATGGAGAGTTTAAAATCCACTGTCAAATGGGATGCTCTCCTCTGGCACATCTCGGAGATATGTGCATACTGAGACATGTGATTAAATTTAACGGCGTGTTGCCCAAATTGTAAGAGCGCTTCGGCGAGATGCTTCGTCCCGACGTACCGTCGGGATTAGCATGACAATTTTCTGAAAGCTGACTACTTTGTAGGTGCCATTCCGAGCGAAGTGCCTGCATCCCAGACTTGCTTCGGAGCCGAGGAATCTCGATTTGGGCAGCGCGAAGTCGATATGCGGTTTATTATGAAAAATGATTTACTTAAATTGGTGATACGGCAGCTTGAAGTTCCGCTTGGCTATACGGATATGCAAGTCAGGAATGCCATCATCAAGCGGTTACAGTGCAAGTCGCATGATTTGCTATCTTTTTGTGTTTTAAGGCGATCCCTTGATGCCCGTCCGCGTCGCGCTGCTCCTGTGATCGTTTTTCAGGTTGAGGCCGATGTTTCGGGGCGGCTCCGATCTGCGCTCAAGCGTCTCTCGAATGTTGAAAAGCGCGATGCAACCGTTGTGGTTAAGCCTCAAAGATTGTGCGTCAGAGATCTTGATCATCGTCCTGTTGTTGTTGGGGCTGGTCCGGCTGGATTGATGGCGGCTTATCATTTGGCATTGTCTGGACTCAACCCCCTTGTGATTGAGCGGGGGGGGGATGCTGAGGAAAGAGCGCTGGATGTTGATGCCTTCTGGCGATCTGGAAAACTGAATCCCGAGAGTAACACGCTCTATGGTGAAGGCGGGGCGGGGTTGTTTTCGGATGGTAAGTTGACAGCAAGGAGCAAGGATCGCCCTCGTGTTCGCCGGTTTTGTGAAACGTTAGTTGCGTGCGGTGCATCGCCGGACATCCTGATAGATGCTGAGCCGCATGTTGGGAGTGATAAACTCCTGGAGATTGTTCCGAGATTGCGGGCATTAATTGAAGCGCATGGTGGTGCGTTTCAATTCAATACTCGTTTTGATGATTTTCGCCTTGATGGCGGTCGTTTGATTGGGGTGGTTGCAGGGGGCACTCTGATTGAAACAGGCCATCTCATCCTTTGTGTGGGACACAGCGCTAGGGACGTCTACCGCCTGTTGGCGAAGAACGATGTTGCAATAGAGTCAAAGCCGTTTGCTGTTGGTGTACGTCTTGAGTTGCCACAGTCACAGATTGATCAGGCCCAGTATGGGCGTTTTGCTGAACACGCGGAACTGTGTGCGGCCAGTTTTAAGTTAACGCGTAAGCCTGAGGATGGTGTTTCCGCATGTTATAGTTTTTGTATGTGTCCCGGGGGGCTTGTGATTGCGTGCGCCAGTGAGCCTGGCATGATGACGACCAATGGCATGAGTTACTCTGCCCGCAATGGATTCTGGGGCAATGCGGCCTTTATCGTGCCCGTGCAATCGGATTCATTTTCAACAACGGCCCATGCAGGCGAGCACGAAGCGCTATCCGGAATTCGGTTTCAAGAGGCCATAGAAAAAGCGGCTTTTCAAGAGGGAGGCTCTACATTTTCCGTTCCCGCTGTACGGTTGACTGATTTTTTGGTTGATCAGGTTTCGGTCGATCTTCCTGAGAATCGTTCCTGTTCAAATTCTGTCCCTGCCGATTTCACTAAGATCCTACCCGCTTTTGTTCTGGACACACTGCGGGTGGCGATTCCGCGGATGTTGCGGTATCTTAATGGCTGTAAGTTTGAGGATATCCTTCTCTATGCAGCGGAAACCCGCAGCTCTAGTCCGGTTCGTATACTACGTGATGCGCAGGGAAGATCGGTCAGTCATCCCGGAATCTATCCAGCAGGAGAGGGATCTGGCTACGCGGGGGGAATCGTGAGTTCAGCTATAGACGGTCTTAAAGCGGCGGAAATGTTGGTTCAAGGAGTTGTGGGGACATGAGGCTATGGACGGTTCATCCCAAGCACCTTGACCGACAAGCCCTTGTTGCCGTGTGGCGTGAGGCTCTGCTGGCGCAAGCGGTGTTGTTAGGGAAGACTAAAGGATATCGTCATCATCCCCAGCTTCGACGCTTTCAAGCATTGGGGTCACCCATTGCTGGCGTTGCGACGTACCTGACGGCAATTCACGCCGAGGCGACTGTGCGGGGATACACATTTGATCACACGAAGATTGAACCCAACCGTATGCGAAAGAAGATCCCGGAGACGCGAGGTCAGTTGCTTTATGAATGGAGTCACCTCCTGGCCAAAGTGAAGGTACGCAGTTCGGAGTGGTTTTTGACGCTTCGTAATATCGAGATCCCTGAGGCTCATCCCCTGTTTTGTATTGCTACAGGAGGCATTCAAGACTGGGAACACGTAAGCACCCCATCATAGGCGTATGCTGTACTCAGCGCCCTGAATGTGCTAGTCGGAAAACCTTTTCAGCTTTACACCTCCCTTGCTTCGCAGATAGATTCACAGCGTCGTACGCAACCCTGATCATTAGGAATTCGAAGGGTTGCCGTCATTTGTTTAAGTCGAACATCAGGAGGTATCCATATGCCAATTTTTCCTTGTGAACACTGTGGTGGCAGTTATGAACTCGCCGAAGAAGATGTGGGTTCAACCGTGGTGTGTCCTCACTGCAATGAGGAGACAACCAGTACTCCGGTTCCTCAGGAGAGTGGTGCCGCGGCGATGGCGCGTGAGTACACGCAACGCATGGAAGCGGAAAACGTTGCACATAAACTCAGTCCGGTGGTGTGGCTGCTTCCTCTCAGTGCTCTGGTGGTGACTGCACTTGTCCATGTGCTTATGGTTGCCGTTTATATGAATCTCAAACCGTTGCCACTCATTGTTGTGTTCTGGCTTCCTGCTTTGGTGGGTACCGTTGTGGGTCTCAATTTGTTCAACCTTGCCACCAAGAGTAGCAATGTCGATATTCCAAAGTGGGCAACTCCTCTGGCGTTGGTCATGGCAATCGTAGTTTCTATGATTCCTATTGTGATTACGAAAAACAAGTATAACCTCAAGGTTCGCCGTGCGTTAATTGTGGATGTCAACAAAGTGCTTCAGCCACCGAGTCTTCCAGAAGGGACGGCGACATGTCTTTCTGTGTCTATTCCAGAACCGATGGAATCGGGTGCATACACCTTTGATACGCTTCTCAAGGGAGGGGAAACTCATTTGTTGGCAGGGGAAGTTGCGCTGTATAAGGCGTCGCTTCTTTATGATAGTCGGATGAAGGCTCTTCAGCGTGAGCTCGTTCAACCTTACGTGAAAAAGGCTCTCAACACGTGTATAGAGCAATATCCTCATCTCATGAGCCTAGAGATGGAACCGCTGAAGGTTAAGGATACACCAAAGCTGGGAATTTATGTGGGGGATGTTGTTTTCAATACAAAACTGAAACTTTCGTATCAGGCGAAAGTGAGAAAAGTGGATGTGGATTGTCATCTGGTGCCTGAGTCTCATATTCGGGCGAAAGCGATTCCACAGGCTACTGCTCTTTGGAAACGTTTCGATCCCTCCAGTGATAGCACGTGTGCTGACGTGACATTGGGAGATAAGATTGATGAATCCTATCGTCAGGCGGATGCCGTTTTGTCGGATGATCAGGAAGTGCCTATCATCATCCGAGAGGATTCCTTGTCCGAAGGTTCCGATAAAATTTCGGTATTCTTTCAGTTTCGAGAGGCCGTCATCATGCGCATTAATGAGAAGCTTCAAACGGGTGTGAATAGAGGTGGGCGAGAAGGTCGCTGTGTAAACATTGACCAGAAACGGCTCTTGCGGAAGCATGAATCCTCGCTCCGTGCGATCTTTCCAGAAAGTGAACCCTTGATGGTTCTGGCCAAAGAAGACGGCTACAGTGTTGATGTTGTAACGGGTGAGCACAAGGTGTTGTTGGCTGCAAAGACCCAGAAGGCTAGTAGTGGTTGGTCTTTAATCGTGCCCGCGCATTATATCCCCACCGAAGGTAGCGAGTTTGTGAGAATCGTGAATTCAGAAGAGGACAAACTTAATATTTCGATTGAAACCAAGCCAATCAATGCGTATGCGAAATTTAGCTTGATCGTGTATGCGCAGAAAGAGCGTACGGATTGGGCTGAAGGGCATCTTGGTGCTGAAATCGAGGACGTTAAACCTTGGGAGACGACTTCAGGCTTATCTGGATATCGCTATGCAACGCGAAAGGGCGATGCGATACGCATCAAGTATTTTTTCACTCATGGCACGAATTTGGCCATTCTGTCTGCGGTGGCTACTGAATCAACTCCCGCATTGTTAGAAACGTCAGATTCCATTGTCAGGTCGTTGCGCTTTAAGGATGTGCCTGACGAGAGTCTGGCGGATGCGAAGTAGCCATGAAGCTTGTATTTGAATCTGGACCGATGAAGGGATCAAAGTTTGATCTCGAGGGGGTCGTCTCGGTTGGTCGTGCTCCCACTAATGATCTTGTTCTCCACGATGATGCTTTATCGCTGATACATTGTCGGATTCACGTTAGTGCTAAGACGGTTATTATTACCGATTTAGGATCCACAAATGGCACGTGGGTCAATGATGAGCGCATTGTCAGCGCTCCACTTGATGACGGAGATCGGGTGCTTATTGGTACCACCAATGCGCGTGTGCAGATCCCGTTTAGAGCACCTTCGGGAACGATCATAACCCGACACGCTAATGCCACTGTGGGAACTGAGGAGTTGTCAGGTGATATCTTCGGTTCTGTAATGTATTCGCTGAACCGAAAGATTGCCAGTGGAGGAATGGGCGCGATCTATGAGGCACAGCAGATTGGTGCAGAGGGATTCATTAAGAAGGTTGCGATCAAAACAATTCTTCCAAAGTATGCAAATCAGGAGAATTTGATTGCGTCGTTTGTGGGTGAGGCCAGACTTGTGGCGAATCTGGTGCACCAGAATATTGTACAAATTCAGCATCTTGGTCGCCATGAGGGAGGCTACTACATTGCCATGGAGTATATAGATGGCATCCCATTGACCCATTTGATGACGATGCATGCCATGCTCACCCGTCAATTTCCTGTCGACCTGGCAACGTTTATTGTGAGTCGTATCGCACGCGGGCTTGAGTATGCGCATAGCAAGCTCGACACAGATGGTAAGCCTCTGAATCTCGTTCATCGTGATGTGTCGCCAAATAATATTATGATTGATACCGAGGGGGAGGTGAAGTTGACCGACTTTGGAGTCGCCAAGGCTGCTCAGTTTATGGAGGAGGATGCAGAGGCATTGGTAGGCTGTGTTGAGTTTATGTCACCCGAGCAAGCCCGATGCGATTCGGTTGATGGTCGTAGCGATCTGTTCTCCCTGGGGTTGGTCTATTATGAGCTGCTGACAGACATACGCCTTTTTCGATGTTTAGATGGCGATGTTGAGAAGGCACTTGATATTCTCTCTGCCCCAATTGTTGTTTCGGATCCCCGCCGCTATCGTCCCGATATCCCGGAGGATGTTGTGAAGATTGTAATGGCGATGTTGGCACATGTTCCTGCTGATCGCTTCCAAGCGGCAGGTGCTCTGTCGCATGCGCTTGAAGAGAATATGTATGGTCAGGGATATGGGCCAACGGTTGTGAAACTTGCAACTTATGTTGAAGAAATTTCGAAACAAGCGGCTGGTAACTAACCCATGAAGTGGAGGTAAATGATGGCCGAGAAAGCATTTATTCGGGCAGATGATTTGGTTAGAGATTCGTTCTCCCTAGCGAAGCAGATTTTTGATTCTGGTTATGTTCCCGATGTATTGCTTGTCCTTTGGCGAGGGGGAACGCCTGTGGGTATTGTGATTCACGAGTTTTTGCTCTATAAGGGAATTAACACCTACCATACCGTCCTAAAGGCGGCGTCCTACGTTGGTATTGGAGAAAGGGCTGAACCGTCAATCGAATATATGGATACATTACTTGAGCGAGTGACTCCGGAGAGCCGTGTCCTGGTGGTGGATGATATTTTTGATTCTGGGAGTACCATGAAAATGGTGACCAAGCTTTTGGCACCCTCTGTAGCGGAAATCAAGATTGCAACGCTCTACTATAAGCCCGATGCCAACACGACCGAGATTACTCCAGATTATTATGGCCGCCAAACTGACCGCTGGATTGTTTTTCCGCATGAACTGATGGACTTGTCCCCTGAAGAGATCAGAGCAAAGGATAACGTCGTTGCTGACCTAATCGAGTAGATCCACAATCTTATCAGCAATCCCGATGTAGCTTGCAGGAGTCATGGCCATGAGGCGCGCCTTGTCTGCTTCTGAAAGCTTCAGCGTTTCCACAAAAGCCCGGAGGCTTTTTTGTGTGACGGTCTGGCCGCGCGTGAGGGCCTTCAGCTTCTCGTAGGGCTTCTCGATGTTTGCCTTGCGCATTACGGTTTGAATGGGTTCTGCGAGCACTTCCCATGCATTATTGAGATCTGCAGCAATGCGCTCCGGATTAAGTTTGAGCTTCGATAGCCCCTTAAGTGTTGATGCGTAGGCAATCATTGAATAGCCAAACGCGGTGCCCATATTGCGAATAACCGTGGAATCCGTAAGATCGCGTTGCAGACGGGAGACTGGCAGCTTAGAGGCCAAGTGGTCGAAGATTGCATTTGCGATACCAATGTTGCCTTCGCTGTTTTCGAAATCAATAGGGTTGACCTTGTGCGGCATCGTTGATGATCCGACTTCACCCTCAACGGTTAGCTGACCAAAGTAGGCCATTGAAATGTAGGTCCAAAGGTCACGATCCAGATCCAGCAGAATGGTATTCCACCGCATCATGGCATGAAAGAGTTCAGCCATATAATCATGCGGCTCGATTTGAATTGTGAAGGCATTCTGCTTCAGCCCCAATTCGTCTTCAATGATACGCCGTGTAAGTTCGGGCCAATCTACATCCGGATATGCTGCAACGTGGGCATTGAAATTGCCGACGGCTCCGTTGAGTTTGCCTTTGATTTCAATAGCGGATAGGCGCATGGATTGCGTTTGGAGTCGGTTGGCAAAAACGGCAATTTCTTTGCCCACTGTTGTGGGGGAAGCCGTCTGCCCATGCGTGCGAGCCAGCATGGCCACCTTTCGTGTCTGCTGTGCCAAAGTCGTCAGTGCGGTGATCAACTCTGACTGGGTGGTGGTGATCACTTGCATGCCATCGCGAAGCTGTAGGGCATGCGACATGTTGTTGATGTCCTCGGACGTACAGGCAAAATGTAAGAACTCCGAGAGAGGCTCCAGTGAGGTGTTTTCGATGGTTTCTTTAAGAAAGTACTCAACGGCCTTCACGTCATGGTTGGTTTTGCGCTCAATATCTTTGACGCGTTGGGCATCTTTTTGTGAGAAGTCGGATATCACCTGTTCAAGCAGGCTTGTTTCTACAGCCGTTAGCGTGCGTGCTTCCGGTATGCCCGGTTCGGCGCATAGCGCCATCAGCCACCGCACCTCTATGGTGACACGATATCGGATTAGCCCGTATTCAGAGAAAATTTCGGAAAGTGCAGCTGTTTTTGATGCGTAGCGCCCGTCAAGAGGGCTCAAAGCGGTGAGTTCAGACATGGTGACTCCAAAGTTGATCGCGGTTGATTCTTATATGGCCGGCGTGTTTCTTAAATCAAAAAGCGCCTTTCTCCTTCGCACTTCCTCCTTCGCACTTCGTGCTACGGCGGACAAGTCGGCGAGATGCTTCGGCAAGCTCAGCATGATATTTCTCTATAAAATTTAAGTATCTAGAGTCTGTCATTCCGAGCGAAGTCGAGGAATCTCTATTGGGGCAACACGCCGTAGATATATTCTTACTTGAGCATTGCTGGGAAGGCAAGTCTGCATGGGTTTTGTTTGACCATTTCATCCATCCACAATAGTCTCTGGATCCGTTGATATCCATTACTTATGAGGAGCCAGCCATGCCAAGAGCCGCCGCACGTCACATTCTTGTTCAGACCGAAATGGAGTGTCAGGATCTCGTTGACAAAATTAAGGGTGGCGCTGAGTTTGCAGCTCTCGCTGCTGAGCATTCACGCTGTCCCTCTGGAAAGTCCGGTGGGGCTTTGGGCGAGTTTGGCCCCGGGCAGATGGTTCCTGAATTTGACCAAGCCGTTTTTCAGGGGGATGTAGGAGCTGTTCAAGGGCCCATTAAGACGCAATTTGGCTATCACGTCCTCGAAGTAACGATGCGCACGGCTTAGCGAATGAAGTCACTGGTATCAGGGCAGCGTTGGGTGAGTTTGGCCGAACCCAGCCTAGGGCTTGGACTTGTCGTTCAAGTTGACCGATATCACGTTCAGGTGCTCTTTCCCTGCAGCGGAGAGACGCGTACGTATGCCATTGAGAGCGCCCCCCTGAAGCGAGCTCGGTTTGCACCCGGTGATTCCGTTCGAGGGTGTGAGGGGAACGCGTTTATTGTGCTTCATGTGCATGAATCGGGTGGCTTACTCTCTTATGAGGGAGAAGATGCCCAGCATCTCCCCGAGTCGGCTTTGGCAGACAATCTGAGCGTTGAAGATCCAGAGGCGCGTCTGTTGGCTGGACACGTCGACCCGTCGGCACTTTTCACACTTCGACTTGCTACGCTTCAGCATCGCCACGCAAATCGTCTGTCACCCGTCCGGGGCTTTACAGGTGCCCGGATTGAGCTCCTGCCGCATCAGCTCTACATTGCTCACGAGGTCAGCCGACGACAGATTCCCCGGATTCTGCTGGCAGATGAGGTGGGGCTAGGAAAAACAATTGAAGCCTGCTTGATTTTGCATCAACTCGTCGTATGTGAAAAAGCAGATCGCGTGTTAATCTTGCTTCCTGAACCTTTGGTGCATCAGTGGTTTGTTGAGTTGCTGCGTCGATTTAATCTCTCATTTCGCGTATTTGACAAGCAGCGCTGTGATGCGGAGACAGAATCGGGGTCGCAAAATCCATTTCTTGAAGAGCAATTTGTCCTATGCAGTTTAGAGTTTTTGGTTTCCGACACGGTTCGCATGCAGCAGGCTCTATCTGCAGGTTGGGACATCCTTATTGTTGATGAAGCGCATCATCTACGATGGTCCGCAGAGGGGGCTAGTCCAGAGTATTGTCTGGTAGAGCAGTTTTCCACTTGCACCCCCAGTCTCCTTCTTTTGACAGCGAGTCCAGAGCAGACTGGCCTGGAAAGTCATTTTGCACGGTTGAGATTGCTTGATCCCCATCGCTACCCGAGCTTTGATCAGTTTGTTGCAGAACACGAAACCTATACTGAAGTGGCAAAGCGTGCCGTTTCCGTGATTGCGCAAGGGCGGGAAGCAGAACTCGAAAAAATGTTGGATCGCCATGGCCCGGGACGTGTGATGTTTCGTAATTCACGCATGGCTATTGCAGGGTTTCCCAATCGTAAGCCCCACCTTGTTCCGTTGGATCCGAGCGCCGGGGACGATTCTGATCCTCGGGTTGCCTGGTTGGCTGGATTGCTGCGACGGCGGCCTAAAACGAAGTTTCTTGTGATTTGTGAGAGTGCCGAAGATGTGCTCGCTTTAGAAGCGAAGCTTCGTGTACTCACCGGCATTGATATTGCCTGTTTCCATGAAAATCTACCCCTGATACAGTGCGATCGTCAGGCGGCTTGGTTTGCGGAGCTGGAGGGCGCGCGTATTCTCATTACCTCAGGGGTGGGGGGAGAGGGGCGAAATTACCAGTTCGCCAGTCATCTGGTGTTAATGGATGTTCCTGAAGATCCTGAGCTCGTTGAGCAGCGTATTGGCCGGTTGGATCGCATTGGCCAGAAGCATGACATTCATATCCATATTCCCTATTTGCGTGGAACGCCTGAAGCGGGGCGTGTGCAGTGGATGCATGAGGGGTTGGGTGCCTTTTCTCGTCCGCTTGTTGGGGGGTATGCCATGTGGCTTCAGTTTGCTGAGCGTCTGTCAAATGTTGACGAAGCCCTCATTACAGAGACGCGGTCCGCGCATCGCGCGTTGTGTCAACGCGTTGAGGCGGGACGTAACTTGCTTCTTGAGATGAACTCATGCCGTCCTGCTGTGGCAGCATCATTGGTGACAGCTATTCAGGCGGCGGAAGCGGATCGGACGCTAGAGACCTATATGTGCGATGTTTTTGAGCAGTTCGGGGTGGATGCCGAACCGCTTGAAGAGCGTGATTATCTCCTGAGTGCAGATCTCCTCTTCAGTGATGAGTTTCCCCTTCCTCGAAAAGGCGATGCGATGCGGGTGACCTATGATCGTGCGCATGCGCTAAGTCGGCCAACGATAACATTGTTGAGTTGGGATCATCCTATGGTTCAAGGGGCAATGGATTTGATTTTGGGATCTGACCGGGGTGTGTGTGCTATTGCGAAATCGACAACCAACACTGGCGTATTGCTTCAGGCGGTCTATGTCCTTGAAGCCGTTTCTGCGCAGCAAATTGAGATTGAGCGTTTTTTGCCAGCGACTCCGCTATTGGTGCAGGTGAATGACAGGTGCGAAAGCGTCGCGGCAGAGTGGAATACGGATGGTGATGGTGAGTCTTGGTGGGTGAGTGATAACGACCGGCTGCGGCTCGATATTCTACCTCCAATGGTGTCTGCCTCTCGTGTTGAAGCCGAATCGCGACTTTCTGTTATTCAGAATGGGGCGTTGGAGAATATGCAGACTGCTCTTGGTGCAGAAATTGCGCGTTTGCGCGACCTACAGTTGGTGAATGACCATGTTCGCCCGGAGGAAGTTATGGCACTCGAAACGCAGGTTTCAGCGCTTGCGGATGCCATTAGTGGAGCCCGCTTGCGATTGGATGCTATTCGGCTTGTCGTTGGCACAAGTCGCATGCGTGGGTGAGTAGAGCGGGGATGGCTGTTTGACGTGGCTTCGCTGGCAGGTTTCCGCTTCGCGGAAAGTTTGCGTTTGGCTATTTCAGGGGGGCGTGTCCTGCGCATAGCGCGAGACGTACGGGATGAGAGTTAGTAGCTATCGCGCTATGCGCGGGAGTTTCCTCTTTATGGAAAGAAGATAAGTTCCTTGCTGCGTTGACTGGCTTGGTGTTTGCCAATAGCTTTGGTGGCAGTTTTGCTTTTGTGATCGCATCGCTTTGGGCGGTTCATCCCATGTAGACTGCATTAGTCACGTATATATGGCAACACGGCGAGCTGCTCATGGGGATGTTGTATCTGCTCAGAGTATGGTGCCTCATTCGTGGCTCTGTCGCGCGGTCGCGCTGGCGGTGCATAGCATGGTATGGGGGGAGGGGGGCTGGCGTGTGGGGTTGGGATGGGTACCAAGGAAGTCATGATCACGGCCCCCGTATTGCTTTTTCTATAACCGGTTTTTTATATTGGGGTCTCTGAAGGTGCAGTTTAAGGAGCGCTGGGGCCTCCACCTCGGGATGGCGTTGACAT
>Ga0307929_1000559_pt1 | contig 35306 bp, 35 predicted proteins | sample AceLakmetage1330_FD_203160 | JGI IMG/M metagenome (GOLD analysis project Ga0307929, IMG submission 203160) | Saline water microbial communities from Ace Lake, Antarctica - #1330 | ecosystem: Environmental > Aquatic > Non-marine Saline and Alkaline > Saline | place: Antarctica: Ace Lake...
AGTTCCCTGCTTTTTTCTCGGCACGGTTGTCAGGGTTGTATTTCCACGAAAGCCCTGTTATTGCTCCCTTTTCTTCTTCCTGTACAACATCATATTCTTCACCAATTCCCTTGCATCTTTCTTTTAACCTGCCAATGCGTTGGTTTATTTTTTCTGGTGTTTTGTTTGCTCTGGGCTTTTTGAGGCTTTCGGCTATGGCCTGCATCCCGGTTTCGAAGCGTTGCCGTTTTTTGCTTATCATGGCCACTTCTTTGCTTTTTTTTGCCTGTGTTTCCACATATAATATCCGCTCCTTTTGGCAGTGTTGAACACCCTCTTTTTCAAAATGAATTTCACTGTCAAAAAACTGAGCCTTTACTTCTTCTTTGCTTTTGTTGATAAAGCTGACCATCTTTTCCGCATCCACCTGTTCCATCAAATCGGCATGCGCCGAGCGGGACACACAAATATAATGGAAGCCCCTTGAAAGAGCCTCCTTTAAATTGCCTTCACTGGCAATGCCCGAATCCATTACAATTATCGGTTTTTTGCCCCCTGCCAATTCTTCCAGATCGTCGAGCACCTGCAAAAAGGTACTTACCTCACCGATGTTGCCAGGGTAATACCGGCTGCGCTTTGGCAGTCCGTGGCTGTCGGTCAACAATCCTAAAGTTATCTGGCGGCAGTCGTTGCGCTTTTGTTTGTTACGATCAAATTTTGCCTTTTCGCAAGCTACCGCACTGCCCTCGAAATGTGTGTTGGTAAGGTCGTAAAGAAAAAACTTGTCTTGGAGTCCAAAAATATCTTCTGCTTTTTTTGATAGGTAATTCTCTATTTTGTCCTTTTCGCGATAAAGCATGAGCGATGCCTTGGTCAGGCGGTTGCGGTCAAAGGTACCCGATATCGGGGAAACCAGTTCCAGTGCCGCAGAATTTTCTTTCAACCACCTTTCGGTGCACAGTTCCGAGGCAGGGTAAAGCATCCGCCCAATCAAAGAAAGCATCGAAATGGCGCGTTGGTTGGGATTAAAGCCCAACTCGCCGGACAGGAAGTCGCCAAGCCCCAATTCTTCAAATGCCTGGTGGCAAAGCCATTCGCCACCTATTTGTTTACTGTCGATGGTCTCGAAACTGTCCAAATCTACTTCTACAAAATTCTTGCTACCTGTTTGCCTGGTTTCTGTTGGAGCCGGTTTCAATTGATTTTTTACCAGTTTCCTGAAAAAATATTGGGCCTGTTGCTCAAGCTCACTGTCAATACCAAAACAAGAGGACATGTCAAGTTGATTGGATGAAAGTTGTTCTATTCTGTCAGCCAGTGCTTTATGCTTTTCCACAGGAAAAGCTGCCAAGGAGCCAAGTTCCAATACGCTTATATGCCTCGGTGTACCTTCAACACGTTTGCTCTTGACAAGCCTATAGGTGATATAAGTTTTGTCACTTTTTCGATTTGTTATCTTTTTGATAAACACAGAAAAAATATTTTTGCAAATCTACTGTTAAATTTTGGATAAAATCAAGAAATAAAAATGCTTCAGGGGACTACAAACGGTCTAAAAATGTATCCTATTGATATGCAAGTATTTAACAAATTTAGGCAAGAAAATAACATTGTTGATAATCAGCGTATTACAAATTTAGTGCTGAATACCAGGTGGTTATAAAATGCAAGTTAGGTTAGAAGGAATCTTTGCATTAATTCTATTTTAAGAATGCAAAAGTGTCCCTTTTTATCCGATGCTTTGTTTTATTTTTGTCATCTGTTTTTTATAATTAATAATCTAAATTAAATTGAATATGAAGACCATTGATAATTTGAACTTTAAGGGCTTGAGAGCTATTGTCAGGGTGGATTTTAACGTGCCACTCAACGATAGATTCGAGATTACCGATGCTACGCGCATTGATGCCGCCATCCCTACCATCCGCAAAATAATCGACGATGGGGGAATGCCTATTTTGATGTCGCACCTGGGCCGCCCCAAGTCGGGCTCTGAGGATAAGTTTTCGCTACGCCATCTGCTGCCTGCCCTAAGCCAAAAGCTGGGCGTGGAAGTAAAATTTGCCAGCGATTGCATTGGTGAGGTGCCGCGCAAGGCTGCCGCTGCGATGAATGATGGTGATGTTTTGCTGCTCGAAAATTTGCGTTTTTATAAAGAGGAAACAAAGGGTAATCGCGAGTTTGCCAAAGAGCTGGCCTCGTTGGCCGACATTTATGTTAACGATGCCTTTGGAACGGCACACCGTGCCCATGCTTCCACGACTATTATTGCTGAATTTTTTCCCAAGGATAAATATTTTGGTTACGTAATGGCCAATGAGTTAAAGCACATCAACGCCGTACTCAAAGACAATAAAAAACCTTTTACAGCCATTTTGGGCGGTGCCAAGGTATCCGGAAAAATCGAGATTATCAAAAATCTGCTCGACAAAGTGGATAACCTGATTATTGGCGGGGGCATGATGTTTACCTTTATCAAGGCCATGGGTGGAAATATTGGAAACTCGATGGTGGAGGATGATTTGATAGAAACCGCCCGGCAGGCCATCGCCGATGCCAAAGCTAAGGGCGTGAAATTGCTGATTCCCGAGGATGCTATTATCGCGGATAAATTTGATAATGATGCCAGCCGCAAAGAGTGCGCTTCTGACAAAATCCCTGACGGATGGATGGGTCTGGACATTGGCAGCAAATCGCAGGCTAAATTTGCCGAAGTAATCTTAAACTCAAAAACCATTTTATGGAACGGCCCCATGGGCGTATTCGAGATGGAGAACTTTTCGCAGGGAACCCGTTTTGTGGCCGAAAAAGTAGCCGAGGCCACAGGCAAGGGAGCCTACTCGCTGATTGGTGGTGGCGACTCGGTAGCAGCCATCAACAAGTACAAGCTGGCCGACAAGGTTAGCTATGTTTCGACCGGCGGCGGTGCCATGCTCGAATTTATCGAGGGCAAAGAACTGCCTGGCATAAAAGCGATTGAGGAATAAGTGGTGAATACAGAGCTCCTGACTTATCGTACTTGCTATGTTGCATTTAATACCCTTTGTGAACCTTCGTGTCTTCGTGCCTTTGTGGCATGCGATACCAGGAGAATAGCCACCAAGGCACCAAGACACTAAGAAACACTAAGCTGTTCAATATGAATTTTGCGACATGTAGATTAATTTTCAATTTGCGTAAATTTTTGAGAATGCACGAGCGAAGCTCGGCACTGCCTACTTCACCAACAATACTATCTTTGCCGCCATATTCATCTTTCCATTTTATATTTGATTATCTTGAAAAATCGTATTCTTTTAATAACAGTAATAGCCATGCTCTCCGTGGCTTCTTTTGCTCAGGTTCCCGGCGGTCAAAACCTAAAAACACGGCCTTCGCTGCGCCTGGAGATTTCGCCGATGGCGGGATATTTCTTTGGGGGTAGCGTAAAATTTTATGAGGGCAAGCTCAAAATAAAGGATAACGCCTCTTTTGGTGTTTCTGTCGGTTTGCCTTTGAGTAATGGCACGCTGCTCGAATTTTCTTATACCGGCATTTCGTCCACGGCCGAATGGCGACCTTCTTATGCTTACGAAAGCAAATACCCCGAACGTAATTTTGGCATTAATGTCAATTATTTCAATTTGGGTGGCGTACGTAGGGTTCCACTGGCCGAAAACATCGAAGGCTTTGGTGCCTTGCGTGCCGGTGCTGTTTATTTCAACAGCACTGCCGATGATGTAGGTGATGTTTGGCGTTTTGAAGTTTCGCTGGGTGGCGGCATCAAAGTTTTTCTTAGCGATAAAATCGGGCTGCGCTTTCAGGGCAATATGCACCTGCCGCTGATATTGTCGGGGGCTGGCCTGTTTTGTGGCATTGGTACCGGGGGTTCCAATTGCAGCGTTGGCGTTAGCAGCACTTCATCAATTATCCAGGGCGATCTGTCAGCCGGACTTGTTTTTAGGCTGGGATATTAAGTTGCCTTACCCAAAAGAATATCCTCAGAAGTTGAAAAACTGCAAGAAAATTCATTTTTAAAAATCGATCTAAATCTTATTTTCATAAAATGGAAAATCCACAATCGCAAAAATTACTGGCACTGGCTCAGGAGTTTTATCAGATGAAACCCTGGACATGGATGTTCGAGAGTGATATCTTTGGTATCGAGGATTCACAAACTAAGTTGCGTGGCTATGCCAGCGTGATGGGTTCGCTGGGCGAACATATTTCGATCACCTTTTATTTGGGGATAGAAGCACTCAATAATTTTTGGAAATTGAGTGATGACCCCGAAAATACGCCTCCCGAAACAACACTGGAAACTGCCCAGCTCATGCTCTCGTTCGAAGACCCGGAATTGATTGAGGAAAAGGATGATTTCTTGCTTTCAAGACTCGATACGGGTATAAACACCGAAGGGCGTATTCCGGTTTTTCTTCGTTATTCACCCGGCATGTTTCCAATCGAACCCAGCGAAGATGAAACGCGAATCTTCACGATTTTTCTTGAACAAGCCATCGAGGTCATCCGGCGCTTTGAGAAAAACAGGGAATTGCTTTTCCCGGATGACCCGAGTGATTTGTTGGCGGATGTTTATCTTATCCGTGAGGCCAAAGATACGGGCGATGGTCACCTTGTTTGGTCGGATCAGTTCCGCACTTTGAATTTCGATACTATTCCTGCACCTTCCTGCGTGCCTGACCCTTTGCTTGTGAGTCAACTTACGTACAGGGTGAGAAGCATGAGAGTATATGAAGCTACCTTAATGATGTTTCCAGCCCCGATAAAAGAAGATGATCAACCGCCCTATTTCCCTTACCTTATGTTGTTGGTGGATAAGAAAAAAGATTTAATTGTTGGTTATGAAATGCTTCAACCTACCCTGGGTTTCCATGCCATGCTCGAAAGTGTTCCCAATAAGTTTTTGTCGATAATTAATCAGCAGAGCCATCTGCCCAAAGAAATTCATTGCAGCAGTCAACGGCTCTACGAAATGCTGGTATCGGCCTGCAAGCAACTACCAATTAAGCTGGTACGCAAAAAAGTGCTTCGCCAAAGCCAGAATATTATCGACAATTACCTCACGAATATTGGTGAATAAAGCGAGATATTTTCAAATTCTAAACTATGCTCAAGGGGCCATCCTACCATAAAATCTGGCTTATTTCTTATCCTATCATCCTAAGCCTCTTGGCTCAAAATCTAATAGGTGTGGTGGATACTGCTTTTTTGGGCAGGGTGGGCGAAGTAGAGCTTGGAGCCTCGGCCATCGGGGGCTTGTTTTATCACGCTATTTTTATGCTGGGTTTTGGTTTTGGCACCGGAGCACAAATACTGATGGCTCGCCGCTCGGGCGAAGGATATATCGCACAAATTGGGAAGATATTCGACCACACCATGTACATTTTTGTGGCTTTCAGTGTGGTCATCGTTATTTTTACGCTGTGGCTGTCGCCCTTGTTTTTGGGTAAGTTTATGAGCTCACAGGCTGTTTATCATGCTTCCACGCGCTACCTCGATTACCGGATTTGGGGAATTATGTTTGCCTTTACCAATGTGGCTTTTCGGGCTTTTTATGTGGGCATCACCAAAACCGCATTGCTGGGCTGGAGTGCCGCGATTATGGCGTTGGTAAATATTATTTTGGATTACGCACTTATTTTTGGGAATTGGGGTTTCCCGGCCATGGGCATCGAAGGTGCCGCCCTGGCATCGGTAATTGCCGAAGGAGTGTCGGCCGTTTTTTTTGTGGGAGCTACACTAAGGAATTCTTCTTTGCGCAAGTATCACGTTTTTCGCCTGCCGCGTTTCGATAAGGCTATCATCCGACGCACCTGGAACATCTCCGTTTTTATCATGCTCCAAAACTTTGTCTCGCTCTCGGCATGGTTTCTCTTTTTCATGGTTATCGAGCAAACCGGCGAGCGGCCACTGGCTATCTCCAACATCATCCGCAGCCTTTATTTGATGTTGATGATTCATATCTGGTCCTTCAGTGCCTCGGTCAACTCGCTGGTGAGTCAGGTTATTGGCGAGGGCAACAGCGATGCCGTTTTCCCAATCATCGCTAAGGTAAACCGCATGGGGATGCTTATTTCGCTGGCCATTATTGCCATCACCCTTTTTATTCCTGAAACGCTCCTGCGCATTTACACCAACGACCTGAGCCTAATTCGCGATGCTGTGCCGGTGCTTTATGTAGTAATAGGTGCCTTGATTCCGATGACCGTTTCTATCAACTGGTTTAGCGGCGTGTCGGGTACGGCCAATACCAAAATGGCACTGGCCATTGAGGTGAGTACCATCAGCATATACCTGTTTTATGTTTATGTTGTTGTTTTGTTGCTTGATGCCTCCCTGCCCGTGGTTTGGCTTAGCGAATGGGTTTATGTTTCTGTTTTGGGTCTCTTGTCATACTGGTATCTGAAAAAAGGAAAGTGGCAGGGAAGGGTGATTTGATTTCAATTTTTGGTTTTTAAAAAACTCCAAAGCATGAAAAAATTACTTTTGCAAAATATTTCGCTCGTTCATTTGATAAAAGATAAAAAGTACATTAATAATGAAGCAATTTCTAAAGGATGCCATCAGAAGTGTTCTGATCAATTTGTCCATTCCAATAACCAAAAATATTCATTACGATATTTTGACCCTGAAACTGATGAAGCAGGTTTTGAATCCTGACACCAACTGCGTGGATGTGGGGGGCTTTAAAGGCGAGATTATCCTGAAGAAAATGTAAAAACGCAAAAAATTGAAGTGGCAACCCTTCGGCTGGATGATTTTTTGGATGCACAGTACAAAGTGGGACTTATCAAGATAGATGTAGAAGGTGCCGAGTTTCTTGTTTTGAGTGGAAGCAAAAATACCTTACTGCAATCCCGTCCTGTGGTAATTTTTGAATACGGCCTGGGAGCTTCCAATTATTACGATACCCAGCCCGAGATGATGTTTGGCTTTTTTGATAAGGAGGTGAAATATCAGATTTTCCTTATCGAAGATTATTTAAAAGGTCGGCCTGCGCTCACTCAGGAAGCCTTTGCCAGGCAATACCACGAGCGGACGAATTATTACTTCGTGGCCGTTGCCAAGGGGTAAATGCTATGTTTGGATTTTTTCAAATTATTTTAGGGTTGCAATCCTCTGCGAGGCTGCGAACCCTGGGTTTGCAGCCCCGATAGATAAAGCCAAATTGGCTTTATCGTAGGGGATCGCAACCCTGATATCAGAACAGCAAATTCTTTACTTTTGCATGATAATTAAAATTTGATATTTGCAATGATGAATAAATATTATCTATCCTTGTTTTTTGCCCTTGTGCTTGGCCTGACAGCCTGCGAACAAAAAACACCGCCTGCCCAGGCCCCCGAGCCCAACAATGATAAGCTGCTCGTGGCCACATTGTACCATCAAAAATCAGCCGAACGCGATGCGCTTTGCCATCAGGCTTACAATATTGCCCGCGCCCGCTTGGATGCTATTTTGCAGGAAAACACCGACCCTTCCAGCCTGGCCATCGCACTCGACCTGGACGAAACCGTTTTGGACAACAGCCCCTACGAAGCCTTGTGCATCCTCGATAATACTTCGTACCCCCTTGGCTGGGACGAGTGGATGAACGCCGCCAGTGCCAAAGCCCTGCCCGGTGCCATCGACTTTTTGAATTATACCAAATCCAAAGGAGTACAAATTTTTTATATCACCAACCGCCGCGAAAAATACCGCCAGGCTACCCTGGTTAATTTGCAAAAGCTGGACATTGCTCCCGCCACCGAAAATCACTTATTGCTTCGCACCAGCGAGGCTGGCAAAGAAAACCGTCGGCAGGAAGTACTCGCAAATAACCAGATTGTAATGCTCTTTGGCGATAACCTGGCCGATTTCAGTCAGGTTTTTGATGGTAATAAAAACACGGCTGCACGTCAGGCTCTGGTCGATAGCCTTCGATCTGAATTTGGAAACCGCTTTATCGTTTTCCCTAACGCCATGTACGGCGATTGGCTGAATGCGGTGATCGATTACAATTTTGACCTTACGCCTGCTGCCGCCACCGAAAAACAGAAAAGTCGGCTCGAAGCCTTTTAAGCAGGCATTTTGGATAAAACCCTCCCAAAAAGTTCTTTGCGTCCTCTGTGTATCCTCTGCCTCCTCAGTGGTAAATTTTATTTTGTTTGAACCACAGAGAAATCAGAGAAGCCGCTGAGGGAACAGAGAAAGATAAATTTGAAATAAGCCAATAAAAAACAAAACATTATGATACAACAAATCGAAATCAAACTTCCTGCTTTTGCGCGCGGCTTTCATTTGATAAGCCATCATATCGAAGCACAGCTTAAAAACCTTCCCCAAACAGGGCTGGCCAACATTTTTATTCAGCACACCTCCGCCGGCCTCACCATCAACGAAAACGCCGACCCCACGGTTAGAACCGACATGGAAAAGTACTTTGACAAATACGTACCCGAAAACGAACCTTATTATCAGCACCTGCTCGAAGGGGCTGACGATATGCCGGCGCATATCAAATCGGCACTTACCGGCTCCTCGCTTAGCATTCCCATTAGCAACGGGCGGCTTGCCCTGGGCACCTGGCAGGGGATTTACCTCTGCGAGTTCCGCAATCGTGGCGGTGGCCGCCGGCTTATTATTACCATCTGCTCGTAAATAGAAATTTTGGATTTGAAAGTGTAAGGAGTCGAATTCGGCTTCTTGTTGCAATCGTTTTTAAGGTTCTTTTTTCGTGTGCTAAGCAAATTTCATTTGTTTGTGCTCCTCTTTAAGCTCTTTTCTTGTTTTGATACTTTGATAATAATCGCCTAAATTCTTTTGCTGTTGTAATCACTTGATTTATTAACTTTTAGTCGGGTTGGTTTTTAAATTCAGAATTTCAATCACCTCACAGTCTGCTGAAAACATCGCACCTTCTCTGAAATTGCATTTTATCCCAATTTTAATTTTGTCATAGTGCAGAGGTCTCATCTCTGGATTAATAACCCACATTCTTGCAGTTCCTTTAACGGGCACATGATTATCGTTATACTTGATTACGCCTCCAGTTCCATCTTCAAATTCTGGCCATATCATGTACTGTTTATTATCTGGTTCACCAACTATCGAAAAATCACAACGAATACCTTGATAAGGTGTGCCTGTCTTTCTACCGCCTTCTTCTGGATTTCGAAATCTGTATTTAACCCGAAAATCGGCTGAATGATTCAATCTATTTTCATATGGTTCGTGCATTTCCTTTTTACTTGTGGCAAAACGGTTGATGGTATGGTTAGTAGCCGATTGCGTGGCACTTTCCTGTCAAGTTATCCCGAAGCTTCGGGAAAGCGGACTACAACCCTTGAATTTACTACTGTCTCGGCTATTATTTTTATACTTTGTTACAAGCTGGCTTTATTCTTCTATTTTAAAATATTCTGTTGACCAAATCTGCTCACAAATTCTTTGAACCAATTCTTTTCTGTCCGCAATATCTTCTTTATTAAACTGTGGGTGTTTTTTAAATTGTAATTCTTGTACTTTTTCCGATTTTAAAAAGTTTGGATTCTTTTCATAGTAATCAGAATGTAATGTTTGAGCAAATGTGTTTTCTTTCAAATAATGCTCAACTTTGTCATCATATTTATCACTGCTAAATGATTGATTTGTTCCATTTGGGAGAAGAATTAATGCTCCTATGGAATTTCTCCATTTTTGAAAATCAGTTATTTGTACAAATTCATCTTTATGTTCTTCAAATTTATTCCCCCAAATGTGTTCAATCTCAAACTGCTTGCCTATTGGATGATGATAACTCACATATGTAGTTGATTTACCCACTAAAATGTCAATATGGTTTGTAATACGAGAAAGTAAATGTTTGACAAATTTTCTGTTTTGACCATGTAATCCAAATTCATCAATTTTATCCCATTTTTGTTCTATGTTATTAATTTCTGTTGTCAGATTTTTACTCAAAGATTTTATCTCATTATTTCTGATTAACTTAATAATATTAAACATTGTATATTTAATTGAAGTCTGTCCAAATTTTCTAAAATTAACAGATCTTCTTACTGTAAAAGTCTCAATAAATCTTGCAACAAAATCAAGTTTCTTATTTATTATTTCATCTTTATCTTCATAATTTATTGAGGATAAAAGCAAAGAATCTTGAAGTGAGTCTGCAATTCCCCAATAATTAATAAAATGCAAATGTGGTTTTTGAGTTTCATATTCTATTTTTGCATCACAGATTTTAAGATACCATTTTACAAAAAACGGAAATTGATTTTTGTAGAATAAGTAAAACTCATCAGATGTTTTTAATTTGAATACCTTTTTATGATTATCCTTGAACCAGTTATGAAATCTTGTTCCAATTAATTCAAAGTCTTTATTTTCAGACCCCACTTTACCAGGTCGAATACTTGTTGCATATTTACCTCTAAACCAAGCTTGAAAAAATGATTGGTCTGCTGTATCATCATATTCATGTAGTTTTTGTATTTGCTCTTTCCAAATATTATTTATTTCTATTCGCTGTTTAAAGCCGGTAATTTTTGAAAGAACATATCCTTTTAACATTTCAGTCGGGGTTAAATTTAGTCCCCGGTCATTCATTGTCTCAAATATTGTGTATGCATTTTCATCTGAGTAGGCAATAATTTCAACAATGACTACATTTTCAATTAACCAGTCAATAAAGTATGGTAAAGCACCGTTTGTCAATTCTTCTGGAAATGCATGACCGATATCTTCATATCTTTCAAGCATATTACGAACAGTTTCGTCATCACTCTCTTGGATTTCATATTCTCCTTTTTCAAACAATGCTTTAAGGCATGGTTCGCGAGTTTCATCGGTCATATTAAAAGATTTTTCTCCATATTTTTCGGAGAAAATCAATTCACTTATGGAAACTTTTTGGTCGCTATTCGACTGTAAATGATTTAAGTAGATTAGGAATAAAGTAATTGATGTAATTCTTTGTTGCCCGTCAATAATGGACTTTTTTCCGCCATTTACACTAAAAACAACAGGACCAATATAATAACTTTGATAGTTTGCAACTTCTGAACGTTTGTCAGATAATTTATAGGATTTCAAAAATGTTGATGTTAAATCCTCAATAAGTAACTTAATATGCTTCTCTTGCCACCGATATTCTCTCTGAAAGTAGTCGATATAAAATTTTTGGTCTTTGAGCAAAGAATTAATATTTATGTCAGATGCTTCAATTTTATTTTTTAGGTTTTCACTCATTTTAAGGTTCATTTATTAGTTGTGTGGTTTTCTTTTAAGCTTGCTTGTAACGGTCGGCGGCTATGTTTAGTGCGGGATTTTATTAAACAATACTTTCAATTTACTGAAAATTTTGTTAATTTTAAAAATATTCAAATTACGACTGAAACCCGCATTAAATATAACCTTTGTTATGGGCTGGGTTTATTATTTTTTCTTTTTCAACATATAGTGATAAACATTCTGATTGCTAATAGTAATAATATAAGCATCAACAAATTCATATCCGTTTTTACTAAGAAAATTCAATGCATCAATCATTGAATTAAATACTACTAACTTTCCATTTTCATCTTTAACTTGTGTGTCTTTTGCACTCCAATATTTGTTTTCTTGTCCAAAGTCAATCTCAATTGTGACTTTATTACTCATTACTTTTGAAGTTCCGACAATTTGAATGTAATCTACGTCAATGTCTTTTATTGGAATGTCATTTACGGTTTGAGAAAGCACATTTGAAAGTCCGAATACCGTCAGACACAATGTTAAAACGATTATTTTTTTCATAATTATTTTGTTTAATTCCTACTCTTCAGGCTTTTCGGTTTCGCCCCGTTTTTTATATGGTTGTTGGTCTCCACTTTTTATTCTTTATTAGTCAATATCTTTTAGAATAAGTCAAATTAATTCTCTTAGTCCACATTTTATTTACATAACGATTTTTTTAACCTTGCCCTATAAAGTATGTGCATGTTCAATATTGATTATATTTCTGTTTTGTAATTTGTTGTTGTTGAACTTATTTCACCTTTTTGGTTATGTATGTTCAGCATGTTTATGAGGAATCAAAAAAATCATCATCGAACGGGTTTTTGAATTTGGCAAAATCCTTTTGTGAAACATGCGTGTTCACCCTGTTGGAAAACTCAGTATTTATTGAACTTTTCCAACTATTGTAATAAATTCCTACGGGGTAAATTTCGGTGCTTAAGCTACTTTTAATCCGCTGATTTTGTTCGCTAGACGAAATTTCCTTTTCCCTGATTAACTCCAAAATGTAATTATTGATTTCTTCTTTGTCAATGTACCAGAACCCACGGCTTTGACTCCAGGTGGTACTTTTGATCAGAGACGCACGTCCGTGCGCCTTTACATTCCAAGCAATGGACTCCAGAGAATTTACTTTATCGATGAGTGCGTAATCCTTCTCAAATCGCAGGCTTACCACCGCTTTATCGCGGTGCACGTCATTAGCCAAGGTGATTACAGGATTGCTCATTCGCTGCCTTCATTAATTTGAGAGGCAAAGCTAAGCAATGTTTTTTATTAAATGCTTTTCACATCAATTATTAAATAAAACACCTTGCTAATGGAGAAATGAAAACATAGTACAAAAATTGACCGGCTGAAAGTAAATCAAGAATGAATCCTTTCGGAGATTAACAAGTTTTAGAGGAATACGCGTGAAATTGAATAGTGTCCGTCTTTAAAGTAACAGTTAGAAAAATATACGATTTGAGATTTAAGATTTTAGATTTAAGATGTTGATGCTATTCAACACAATCTAAAATCTACGATCGTCCCGAAAAGTCGAAAATTTTTAATTTTTGTTTCTTTTCGAGGATGCACGAGCGTAGCTCGGCATTAATCTCCAATCTTAAATCAAAAAAAATCGACTTTATGGACAAGCACTAAATAGCACTTTGGCTGTACCGGATAAGCTCAGGGAAAAAACTCTCAAAATCTTTTTTAAGTTCGGGGTAATGCAGGAGTAGCTCTGTTTTGCCATGTTCGATGCCCGAATCGAAACGGGTACGTGTGGACATTCCACGCAGAGCCAGGCCAATGTTATCCACATCGGCGTAAGATGCCAGCCAGTTGCCAATGGCCATGGCCGGGAGGATGCGTTTCATTTTTGCCGGCATTTTTAAATAGTATTTAAATAAGGTGCGGTAGGCCGATTTGGTAAACTGTTGCAGACTTACATCGGAATAGCTTGCCCAGTTGGCCGCCAAAAAATGGTCGTAATACATGTCCACAACTACGCCCGAGTACTTTCGGTATTGGCTGCGGATGCGTGCCTTGCTTTGCGCCACCATCGGATGGCTGTCGGTGTAGCTGTCGATTTGCCGGTGCAGACGAATGCCTTTTAATATATCGCCGGTATATTTTTCTATCTGGCGACCTTTGATGGCATCGGCAATAAAATTGCCAACCATAATCTCCTCCTCCCCGAAGGATAAATACAAATGTGCCAGATAGTTCATAGGTCGGATTTCTATTTTGGATTTTTGTGAAGGAGCGATTCAAAATACAAGTCCATCAGTTCCTGGGCTGCAATGTACGAGCTTATCTGGTCTTCTTCCAGCTTGGCGGTAATATCGTCGAGTTTGGTGCGCACTTTTTCGTTTTGATAAAAAGCGGACTTTAAGCCATCGTTGATGGTTTCGTACATGATCAGCTTTTTCTGTTCTCTTCTTTTCTGATCGAAGTAGCCATTTTGTTGGGTAAAATTCATATACGCGGTGATGGTTTCCCATACTTTAGCGATGCCTTCGCGTGTTTGCGCCGAGCAGGTACCCACCTGTGGCATCCATCCCGATTCGGTGGGTGGAAAAAGGTGGAGGGCGTTTTTGTATTCGCCCATTGCCAGACGGGCTTTTCGCAGGTTGTCGCCATCGGCTTTATTGATAAAAATAGCATCGGCCATTTCCATGATGCCGCGCTTGATGCCTTGCAGCTCGTCGCCGGCACCGGCCAGCATGAGCAGCAAGAAAAAATCGACCATGGCGTGTACCGCAATCTCGGACTGACCTACGCCCACCGTCTCCACAAAAATCACATCGAAGCCTGCTGCCTCGCAAAGGATGATCGACTCGCGGGTTTTGCGTGCCACGCCGCCCAGCGAGCCTGCCGAGGGTGAGGGACGGATAAAAGCCAGCGGGTCAACCGAAAGTTCTTCCATACGCGTTTTGTCGCCAAGTATGCTGCCCTTTGTGCGGCTGCTGCTGGGGTCGATGGCCAGTACCGCCAGTTGTTTGCCGGCAGCGGTAAGATGTTTGCCCAGGGCTTCGATAAAGGTGCTTTTGCCTACACCCGGCACGCCGGTAATCCCAATACGGATGGCCTTGCCCGAATGGGGAAGACAGCCTTCGATAATTTGCTGTGCCATCAGGTGATGAGCCGGTGCTGTGCTCTCGACCAGCGTAATGGCCTGGCTCAATATCACACGGTCGCCACCCAAAATGCCCTTTACAAATTCATCAACCGACAGCGATTTTCGTCTGTAGCTTTTCAGGCGTGCGATGGCGGCTTTATTAATTTTCGCAGGCTGCTCGATGCCTTGGTTTACATGGAGTGCCGAACTATCTTTATGGTGATTATCCTTTGCTGACATAAGCCTTGCTTTTTTGCAAAGGTATCCATAATCCGTAAAACCACATATCTAAATTCCTCTGAAGAACTTAGTGTTTCTTGGTGCCGTGGTGTCTTCGTGGCTATTTACCAGGTACTTGCCACAAAGGCTCGAAGGCTCAAAGTATCACAAAGTGGATTATATGCGACAATAATAATGCGTCAAGTCAGGAGTTCCGAATCTTCCGAGATGTAATTGTCGTAACTTTTGCAAACCTCCTGGCTGAATTGTATGCCGTAACTTATCAGTTTGCCCCAGGTGTTTTCTTCCATTTTGTTCAAGTCATTTTTTAATATGTCACTTTCAATCAGGCCATAAATCAGCCCTGCATTAAAATTATCTCCCGCACCAATCGTGCTAAGCACATCAATTTGGGGAACCGGATAATACTTGTGCTTATTTGGGGATGCAGTAAAAACAAACTTTGAAGATTGGGTAAAAATAAGGTGGGCTTCAGAATGCACGCTCAGTATTTTAGCCGCTTGTTCAGGATTATTGATATCAAAAAGCGTTTTGAAATCTTCGTTTGAAGCCCGGACAATATCAGCCAATGAGAAATTCTCGACCACCGAATTCACCACCTCTTCGAACTGGTGATGCTGCGAGTGCCTGATATTGGGGTCGTAAATTATTATTGCGCCGGAAGTTTTAGCCTGCTTTATAAAGGCAAGCACCCGACTTCGCACTTCGGGGTTTACGGCATAAAAGGAGCCGAAAAGCACAATATCATTTTCATGGATATGGGGAAACGCTTTTTGTAATCGTTGCTTTGGGTAGGATTTGTAAAAGCTGTAGCTGGCATTTTTGTTTTCATCCAGAAAGGCCAGAGCCAGTGGCGTTTTGCCTTCGTCAAATGAATGCACAAAAGAAGTATCCACGCCATTATTTTGCAGAAAGTTCAAAATTATTTTTCCGGTATCATCATTGCCAATTTCCGAAACAAAGGCAGGCTTCGTGCCGGTTCTTCCCAGGCTCACCGAAGCATTGAGCATCGAACCACCCGCTTTTCCGGCCTTAATTTCACCCTGCTCAAAAATGATGTCAAACACGGTTTCGCCAATGGTGTAGATCTTTCGTTTCATTTTTCAAACCCAATATCAAAATTACAAAAACTAAAAACGGCTTATTCGTTTGCCAAATTAACGAATAAGCCGTTTTGTCAAGATAATATTTTCGGGACGATTAACTCCTCTCCCCTAATCCATCAAATGCACAGCCAGAAACTTCTCCATGGCACGATAAAAGTCGAAACGGTTTTCCTCGTTATGGAAACCATGGCCTTCGTTATCCTTCACCATATACTCCACTTCGATGCCGCGCTCTTTCAGGGCATTCACCATTTGGTCGGATTCAGCGATATTCACACGCGGATCGTTGGCACCCTGGGCTACAAAAAGCGGGGTCATCATTTTATCGGCGTTCAGTGCCGGTGAAGTAGCTTCAAATTGTACTTTGTCGGTTTCGGGATTTCCCACCATCTCGTACATCATTTGCAGCATAGGCTCCCAGTAGGGAGGGATGGTTTGCATAAAGGTGAACAGGTTAGAAACGCCCACATAATCCACAGCCGCAGCATAAAGGGTCGGGTTTACCACGATGCCTTGCAGGGTGGCATATCCGCCATAGCTTGCGCCATAAATGGCAAGATTGTCTTTATCGGCGATGCCCTTGTTGATGAGCCAGTTTACACCATCGGTAATGTCGTTTTGCATATCCAAACCCCATTCTTTAAAGGATTTTTCCAAAAACTCGCGGCCATAGCCTGTCGAGCCGCGGAAGTTCATCTGCAAGACTGCAAAACCGCGGTTGGCCAGAAATTGTATTTCGGGATTAAAGCCCCAGTTGTCGCGAGCCCAGGGGCCACCGTGGGGGTTAACCACTACGGGCAGGTCTTTGGCTGTTTCCATAGTCAAGCCTTTGGGCAGGGTGAGGTAGCCGGGAATAATCAGGCCATCGCGGGCACCATATTCGATAGGATAAACCGTTGCCATTTTGTTTTCGTCAATCCAGGGGCTTACCTCATGAATTTTCGTCAACTCATCATTTTCAAAATTATATAAATAATAGGCTCCCATCGAGCGGTCGGAATAGGTGCGCACGATGTACATGTTTTCATCGTCATCGTTACCCGAAATTCCTAATTCATATTCGCCCAGTTTGCTGTTGAGCTGGTCGAACAGGCGGCGGGTTTCGTCATCAAAAAAGTGGCGTTCGCGTTTCCAAGAAACAAAGGAAGCCGAAGTAAGCACCTTGCGCTTACGGGAATAGAAAACACCAGAAACATCATAGTTATCATTTTCGTAAAGCACTTCGAGCTCTTTGCCATTTTTAACGTCAAACATTACCACCACCGATTTATCGCGGTTTAGATTGGATGTGGCAATCATGTTTTTGTTCTCGAAATCAAAAAATGCAGGACTTACCGATTCCTTAAAATTGGTAGTTAGCGTGGGGGTGAACTCCTGGTCTTCGCTGTCGCGATAAAGGATTTGCGTGTTAACGCCATCCACGATGGCAATGGCCACGCGCAGTTTGCCTTCGTGGTCGGTCATCCAGCCCTGGATATTGCCCGGGTTTTCGGCCAGCATCGTCATCTCGCCTGTTTTGATGTTGAGGCGGTAGGGATCGAAAACCTGCGGGTTGCGTTTGTTAAGCCCAACAATAATTTCATCGGGGATATCTTTCAGGTCGTCGATAATTTGTGTGCGCACACCTTCAAAACAGGTAAGGCATTTCGAGTTTTTGCCATTTTTATCTACACCATACACGGCAAAGTTTTCATCGCCACCGTTATCTTTCAGGTAAAGAATGCGGCCTTCGTTGGCCCAGTAGTAACCGGCAATATCGCGGTCGGTTTCGCTGGTCAAGCGGCTGGCTTTGTCTTTCCCTATTTTTTGCACGAAAATATTCATGCGACTTTCGTAGGGTGCCATGTAGGAAAAATACTTTCCATCGGGCGAAATTTGGTATCCTGATTTTTCAGGATTTTTGAAGAAGTCTTCGAGTGGGATTTGATTTTGTGCCATAAGTTGAGCATTTGTAAAAAACCCGAAAAACATCGCCATAAATAGCGTTGCCGCGAGCATAAAAATACGGATAGTTTTCATTTGAATGAATTTTATAGTTAATATGGGGGCAAAGATAGTATTTAGTTTAGGATGTTAAAGGTTTAGTAATAGATGGTAATTGCTTGTAATTTGCTTCGCGTAATTTGTTGTAATTAATTGTCATCGATAGTTATTGCTTGTAATTTGGAGCAATTTGCCTTACGAGTGTAATCCTGAAAAAAAATGAAATCGTATTCCAAAATTTCGGAATTGTTTTTTGGCAATGCCCACTATTTATGGAAGCTCTCCGGGTGCCCCAAAGTCGGGATTGGTCAGAAAACTCTCATCTTCCAGGCTTTTGATAAAGGCTATTAGGTCGGCCTTTTCGGGAGGTGTAAGCTGAATACCACCGTTGGCAATGTGGTGCATCAGCGGGTCAATTTGGGGTGTATTAACCAGATCGTGCGAATAAAATTCGATGACTTCTTCGAGTGTCTCAAAGCGGCCATCGTGCATGTAGGGGCCGGTAAAACGAATGTTGCGCAAAGTGGTGGCCTTGTACGCGCCCTTATCCATGGGATCGCCGGTAATGGCATAGCGGTCGGCAGGATCGCTGAAAACAGAATCTTTGCCGTTGTTGTAAAATTTGTTGGTGGTAAACAAGGGGTTGCCAAAACCGCCGTGGCAATGAAAACAGTCGGCTCCCTCCTCGGTGGTAAAAAGCACAAAGCCGCGTAGCTCTTCGGGGCTAAGCTGCACTTCGCCGCGCATATATTTGTCGAAACGTGACTTGGACGAGATTAGCGTGCGCACAAACTGGGCTATGGCTTTGGCAATGCGGTCGATGTTTACCTCATCGCTGCCAAAAGCCTTACGGAAATATTCAGGATAGCCTTCGATAATTTTGATGGTGTTTACCACTTTTTCGGGAGAGGAGTTAAACTCGGTGGGGTCGGAGATAACACCCATCACATCAGCTTCGATCGAGGGCACGCTGCCGTTCCATCCAAAGGTTCCCATATTCCACACCAGATTTATCATAGGCAACATGGCATTATGCGTAGCTTGGCCGGTAACGCCAAAGGGATGCGGGCGGGCAGCACCAATCTCGAAACTATTTTCCTGGCGATGGCAGGTGGCGCAGCTCATTAGCGAATCAGGATGTGTGCGCCCGTTGAGGCGGCCATCGTAAAACAAGATGCGTCCCAGTTCGATGCCTTCCACAGTCATTGGATTGTCGTCGGGGATGTTGAGCAGCGTTGGAAAGCCGTAGGGAATTTCGATTTCGTAAGGCGTGGCTGTGTATGGCTCGGGAGTGGGTGTGGGTTCGTCTTCGCTACATGAGGGGAGCATTAGCATTAGTGCAAAAAAAAGCAGCGCAAGCCCGGGTATGTAAATATGGAGCGCAGGCACTCCGACCGTCCATGCATTTGAAAGCAAGCACTTGCCTTGTTTACTCGGTTGAGCTTTTGGCAGACTGTGATATTTGCTAGGCTGATTCATTTAGAATAATGATTTGATTTAGCAAAGATAGTAATGATTTGGATTTTGGGCAGAGACGTGCAGATTGAAGATAAAAAGAGACGCGCTAGTAGCGCGTCTGTACTATCGTGCTATTGCTTGGTGAGAGGAATGGGATTTCGGATGGGATGCGCTGTTTGGTCGATGTAGGCATGATAGCTATCGGTAATGCGTAAAGACGCGCAAATTGCGCGTCTCAGATGTTTCTATGGGAAGAATGATACGCGCAGGTTGATAAGGAAAGGAGATACGCAGGTTGATAAGGAAAGGAGATACGTAGGTTGATAAGGAAAGGAGATACGTAGGTTGATAAGGAAAGGAGATACGTAGGTTGATAAGGAAATGAGACGCGAAGGTTGATAAGGAAAGGAGATACGTAGGTTGATAAGGAAATGAGACGCGAAGGTTGAAAAGAAATGGAGACGCGAAGGTTGAAAAGAAATGGAGACGCGAAGGTTGAAAAGAAATGGAGACGCGCTAATAGCGCGTCTGTACTATCGTGCTCTTGTTTTGCGAGAGGAATTGGATTTGGGGATGGGATACGTTTAGGATTTTTAGAAATTGAATAATCCTATCTATTCATTATAAAATTTGTCTTTATCCCAATTTTCGGGATTGTGCAAAATGTAATTTCGGATAGTGTAAAATGATTCGATATTCCTGATGATGTGATCATAATATCGTTCTTTCCAATCAAAATCAGGATGATGTTTGCGCATATTAATAGTGCAAATCCTTTTGTATTGATTCAGAATTACCCCAAGGGTTCCTGGTTTCCATTTTGGGTTTTTTCCGCCGATTTTTTCGCGATCGGAATTTATGCCGCCCGAATTCGGTAATGAGGCCTGATTCCGTGTATCCAGGATGTCCTTCTCAGAGCCAAGATTATTTTGACTTGTGTCCGAAGAGTTATCATTTTGTTGCAACTCATTCGAATTATAATCTGTTTTTTGGATTTCTGAATGCTGTTCTGTTTTTGGTTTTTCTTGATGGATTTCACTTGATTTGGATGTCGGTGGTGTAGCCGGTTTGTTGATGATTACAATACCGTGAATGTGGTTGGGCATTACCGTAAATGCATCCAACAAGACGAATGGAAAGTGTTTGGGGATTTCGTGCCAATATTTTTCGGCAATCAATCCCACCTTGTTCTTGTGCATTTTGCCTTTTATTATTTTCCCAAAATGATGTACCATACCCTGAGTGCAAATGGTAACAAAATAGGGTGCATTCGAGCCGTAATCCCAGCTTTGTAGTCGGGCAGAGGGTATGCGATATTTTCCACGAAATTTATCGGCCATGATGCTTTTTCTCTTTGATTATGAAAGTGCTCTATAAATTAAGAAAAGATCAAAGATAGGAATTTATTGGCGATTGCAGGCGGGATGGCTATCGGTATTGTGTAAAGACGCGCTATTAGCGCGTCTCAGATGTTTCTATGGGAAGAATGATATGCGCAGGTTGATAAGGAAAGGAGATACGTAGGTTGATAAGGAAAGGAGACGCGAAGGTTGAAAAGAAATGGAGACGCGCTAGTAGCGCGTCTGTACTATCGTGCCAATGTGTGGCGGAGGAAATGGGTTTTTGGATTAGATGTGCTGATTTGGCTTTTTGTAGGCGGGATGGCTATCGGTATTGTGTAAAGACGCGCTATTAGTGCGTCTCAGATGTTTCTATGGGAAGAATGATATGCGCAGGTTGATAAGGAAAGGAGATACGTAGGTTGATAAGGAAATGAGACGCGAAGGTTGAAAAGAAATGGAGACGCGCTAGTAGCGCGTCTGTACTATCGTGCCAATGTGTGGCGGAGGAAATGGGTTTTTGGATTAGATGTGCTGATTTGGCTTTTTGCAGGCGGGATGGCTATCGGTATTGTGTAAAGACGCGCTATTAGTGCGTCTCAGATGTTTCTATGGGGTTTTAGAGATTCGCAACTTAGTGGCTTGCAAGAGAAAGAAGGGCATAAAAAAAATCCTTTGTAAGTTTTATCTTACAAAGGATTTGGGGGTTTGGATTTGTGCCCAGAACAAGACTCGAACTTGCACACCGTAACCGGCACCAGCCCCTCAAGCTGGCGTGTCTACCAATTTCACCATCTGGGCTTCGTTTTCGGGCGGCAAAGATAAAACTATTTTTCTCTCACCCACAAATTTTATCGACTAATTTTTTGAATCAATACCTTGCTCAAAAAAAAGCCGGGATAATTATTTATCCCGGCTTTGATGATAAGTAGCTTACTACTTATTTTTTTACTGGTGCTCCACTGCTATCAAGATTATTTTCTGGTATAGTAGTAGCAGGAGCAGTAATAACTTTTCCTTTAATTCTTAATACAACAGTAGATTCTGTTGCGGTTGAAGATACAGTTATACTTTTGTTTATTGTTCCTACCCTTTTGGTGTTGTATTTGACGACTATAACATCAGATTCACCGGGTAATACAGGCTGCCGTGGCCATGCTGGAATAGTGCAGCCTCAACTCGCCTTAACGTTGGTAAGAATCAGTGGTTCTTTCCCTTCATTGGTAAATCTAAATTCACAGTTCCCATTATCATTTTGATTAAGGATTCCATAATCGTGAACCAACTTATCGAAGGTGATAATTGGGGCATTTGGATTAGCCACCTGTTGATCAGCTTGATTTATCTCCGTTGCCCTTGCTTTGTCATTTTTCTCTGTATTTATTTTATTTTCTACCTGGGCACCGGCAGAAAACACAATAAAACAAAATACGAGAATTGTCAAAATTGTTTTGTCCATCATAAATTTAAATTTAATTAATACTAGATAAGCACCAAAAGTATGTATAATAAAATCCGAATCGACAAATCAACATTTTTTAAGCTACGAATTTATCATGCTAATTATGATTTTTTCAAAAGGCTTCTTCAGATGTTTTTATATAATTACAACAAAAACAGGTTACTAACCTGCCTCAATTACTCCACCCTCATACCTGTATGGCCTCTGAATTTATACTCAAATCATTTGTTAATGAAATGTAAATCAATACATTTTTAAAGCACATTATTGGTAATACAGATTAAAAAATTGAGATCCTGAGTGGGAAGTAGTCTTGAGGGAATTTAGCATTATCATAATTTAAGAAATACCTGAATCCGGCGAATCAGTGTTTTTTTCCGCACCTTCAAGATGCTCCAATCATGGAGGGCGAGGTATTCAAAAATTCAAACAGTTTATTTAGAAACGATCATTGTTTATAGTTTCCTATTTGTTAAATTACTGTTAAACGATACTTTTGATCTTGTCAAAATAAAACATATAATAGTGTTTAATTGTTTTTAAAAAAATAGTTGCAACTAATTTATGCTCATCATTTAACACCAATTTGAAAATGTCCGATTTTAATCGCGTATTTAATGCCGTAGCCGGGGAGATTAAACGGGGCTTTCTCGAAAACACGAATTTATCAACAATGGAAAACAAAGAACCTTTGCCTGAGAATAATGCGTTATCTGAAACCGCCCACGAGCCTTCCGCAGCCAGGATAAGGAAGGCTAAGCCGAGATCAATGGAAGTTTTTTCAGCCCTGCTCAACGGTTTAGGAGTGGGACTCCTGCTGGGCTTATTGTTGGGCTTGGCGGTTTCGCCGGTGGTAAGTGCGGTTATTGGCACGCTGTCCTCTATTCTTTTGGTCTTGCTGGGTTTGAACGACAAGCACCTGAGCACGCTCAAAAGTTTGCGCATTGGTGCCTTTGGTGTTTTTGCCGCCGCCGGAATTCTCTTCGGCATGTACATTCGGGTTAACGATGCCCTGGCACCAAGCCCTGTGCAACTCAAAGAAAGCTATATGAAAAGCGGCTTTACCAAGCAGCAGGCACTTTATTACACCGCACTCAAAAAGTTTAAATTCGTCCCCGTGGGATGGTTTGGTACTTCGGCTGCCGATACTACGGCGATGGCTTTAACCAACCACTACGACCAAAGCGTGCTCTTTGCCTCGGAAGTTGATTTGGGCGCGTGCCGCGTTTTGAATACTGCCGATGCAACCTTCCCCAAATCGGAGTTGGTCAACAATTTTGAATCTGCCGGTGGGGTGTGGAAACAGTTGGCTCTTGCCCTGGATCCCATACTTCCCGATCAGGTTTATGTGGATGCGATGCTTGGGCTTCGCGACAGCTTTTGCAAACGGGGTGCATCAGGGAGCGTTCAAATGGAAGTTGATGGCGAAATGGCCCAATTAACCGATGATAGCGACATCGAAATCATTAAGCTTACCATGCGCGATGCCGGAAAAAACTGGGCTCCCATTGTTGCTAATACCGAAAATAAGATTCCTGTTCAATATCAACCCCAATTTTATTTAACACTTATAAAAATTTATGGTGATGAAGCTAAAAACTAATCTGATTTTAATTTTGATGGTGCTGATGCACCCGATTTTCGCACAATCATTTGATCCCGAGGCGAGCGAAAAATCGCTGGTACGGGTCGAGATTAAGGATGGCACCAAGGGCTATGCCTGCAGTGGATTCGTGTGGAAAAAAGAAAACTGGGTGGTAACTTCGCTTCATGCCATGAAAATTGGTGCTACTTATCAGGTGGTTTATCACAACAAATATTATCGCGATGCCGTGGTTTACAAGGTGTATGCGGATGCCGATCTGGTATTGCTCAAAACCAATGTGGATGAAAAGCCGCTGAGTCCGCCTGCTGTACCCATTACTTCTTTCAATACCGATAAGGTTCCCGTTGGCTCGCAGCTTTATGCCCTGGGATATCATGGCGGTTCTACCGGGTATCGCACGGCCTCACTCCAAAAAGGATATGCCAAGCCGGAGATACTCGAAAAGCTGGTGGTAAAACAAGCCGACCTGGATAAGCTGCACAATCTGGGTTTTCCTAAAACAGACCTTACGGTAATGTTTCTCATGGGCAGTCTCTTGCCTGGTTATTCAGGATCGCCGGTTTATAACTTGAAGGGCGAACTGGTTGGCATTGGCAATGGCGGATTGGAAAACGGCACCAATAACGTGAGCTGGGCTATTCCTGGGAAATATCTGGTGGAGCTTGAAAATTCCAATACCAGCACATTGCCGGACAGGCTTGAGGATATAGGTGTATTGATGTCGTCGCAGGTGGAGGTTGACTTAAGCCAATCGCACGGCGGCGAAGGGGATATGCAGGAGCTTATGGCCGAGCAATATGCGGTGTATAGCGGTGGCGATTTGGAATTTATCCAAACCAAAAACCGTTCGTTCGAGCAGATGCACGCCACAGCTTTCGACCCGGACAATCTGAGCTATTTTGCCGAGGAACTCGAAGAAAATGGCCTGGTCATCGACTATGATTATATTAGGTATGATATTTACGAAGACCTCGATTTTGGTGTTACTATCGCTGTGCCCGAAGGCAGCAGCTTAATCTATGACCCATCGGATGGAGTTTTTTCGGCACAGCTCGACAACTATCCGCTGCGCGATTATTTTAGTCTTAATTATTTTGGTTTTGTGGATGATGATTATGTTATCGACAATGCACACACGGCTGCAACGCTGATTTTGGATGAGCTACAGGCGAGCTTGGGAGCAAGCGTAAATGGATTTAGTGAAGATACTGAATATACCTATATTAATAAAATTGATGCCGGCCGAGAGGTGATGTACGCCATGTATCAGGGCAATTCATCATTTTATGATGCGGACGACAACGAGTTTAACCTCGGTATTTATCTTTCGGTACTCAAAGACGAAAATCGTATTTTTTACAGCATGGTAAGTGTTACGATTCCGATTTATCAGCTTGCCGATGCTTTTGAAAATGGCATCAACTGCCGCGAAAATTACGAAGGCAACACCGAATATTGCGAATATTTCGAGCAATACATGCGCATTATGGCGGCCTGCCACCTCACTACTTTTTCGAGCATTCAATTTGCCAACGATTAAGCTGCGCATTTTGAAAAGTGTTATGTCTGGTGCGTGAAAAATACGCTGCAAACTCAAGGCTCGGAAGCTACAAAACTTTTTCTGCGCAGGGAGATGCAAACCATTTTTGCCATCACCCTGATTGCGGTTATGGGTGTGGCTTCGTTAACGCCGGCCTTCCCGCGTATCAAAGAAGCCTTTAATATTAACAATCATCAGGTTGGCTTTTTGATTACGGTTTTCACCCTTCCGGGGATTTTTTTTGAATCCTGTTTTGGGCATTCTTGCCGATCGTTTTGGTCGCAAAACCATCCTTGTCCCTTTTCTGCTTTTGTTTGTGGTAAAAAATTTGAGGACGGGGTAGGGGATTATGTTAATATTTTAAAACCCCCGGGTGTGAACCAACTTTCATTTGTATTTTCGTGGCCATTTCAAAACAAATGAAAAAAATTGTTTCAGCCATAAATGCCCGAATTATTTTAGGCCTCTCCCAGTTGCCGTTGGGCTTTCTGTATTTTTTTTCTGACCTCATTTTTATCTTGATGGCTTACATTGCCCGATACCGGCGCAGGGTTATCATGCAAAACCTAAGGATGGCCTTTCCTGATAAAAGCCCACAGTTTTACGCCCAAACTTGCAGGAAGTTTTATCGTCATTTATCTGACTTTTTTATCGAAACTACTAAAAACCTGGGTCGTAGTTCCGAAGCTGTGCAAAGCCGTATTCGCTTTGTGAATTTGGACTTGCTGCAAAATTATTTCAGCCGGGGACAAAGCATAATCCTTTACGGAGGCCATATTGGCAACTGGGAATGGTTGAATGCCATTCCTAAAATAAACCATGACGTTACCGTGGGTCTTTATCAGCCCCTGGCAAGTAGCTTTATCGATGAGCTTACCAGGAAGGCAAGAGAAAAAAATGATACCCTGATTGTTCCTTCGGCGCGGGCATTTAAATCGCTTAAAAACCTGAATGACGGGGGAAAGGTAACTTTAACCTTTGCCCTGGGCGATCAAAGTCCGCCACCCCATGGGCCAAAAGTGTGGATCGATTTTATGGGTATCGAAACGGCCTTTTTGCCCGGCATCAATAAAATCGCTCAGAAACTTGGGCAAACATTAATGTATCCTCATTATATCAAAACCGGTAGAGGTCGTTATGATGTAGAATTCAAGCTGATTTACGATGGCGTAACAGGAATTTATGGCGAACAGATCATCGAAAGCTACGGGAAGCTCCTCGAAAATAATATCAGGCAGCAGCCTCATATCTGGCTCTGGTCACACCGCCGCTGGAAGCTCACCCGGGAGGAAGGTTAATTAGTGCCTGTTTTTAAAGTAAAATATAGAAAGATATGCGATTTGAGATTTAAGATGTGTGTGATATTCAGTACAATCTAAAATCTCCAATCGTTAATCTTCAATCTTAAATCAAAAAAAATCGACTTTATGGACATACACTAATTACTATCCTGAATCAGTTACAGCAATGCACTAAATTTTCCTGCTTGTCAAAATATCTAATGCAGCATTCCTGACAAGTAAAAATGATGGCTGAAAATTTCGCTGTATCTTTGTGTTTTCTTTTTTGTAAATAAGAGGAATATTATTAATGGAGACAAAAATGCACTTCTGGCTGCAGCATATCAAATCCGACATTAAAATGTTTTTGTGGATTAGCTTGAGCGTATTTTTGTTTATCCTGTTTTTTCAGCCATTTCCGCTTCAGCTTATCGACTTCAACAATCGGCTGCTTTTTGTGGCGGGTATGGGTGGTATTATTTTTTTAATGCTGGTACTCACACGCTCATTTTTCCCTCGCGTTGCTACTCAAAGCATATCAGCCGATGATCCTCCCCGTATTTCGGGAATTCTTGCGGCTATTATTTTATTAACTTTTAGTAGCCTGGCCTTTGCCTTCTATCTGCGCTATGTAGGCTTGGTCGAAATCACTTTTCACCTGATGTTTAAAGTGGTATTTATTTGCCTTGTACCTCCGGTGGCGATGCGGCTTTGTGATGTATTCAGGGATTTGAAGCTCGAAAACGAAGAAATGAAAGTCAGGCTGGAATCAGGTAAACAGATTAATATAAAACATATCACCCCAATATCGCCAAAGGCCATTGAGTTTATCTCGGAGAATAGCACCGAAAACCTTATTCTCCTCCCCGAAGAAGTGGCCTTTATCAAATCGGCGGACAATTATGTGGAGGTGGCGTTTTATCAAGATGACCAATTGCGAAAGCAACTCCTGCGCAACACCTTAAAAAATATTGAAGACCAACTGCAAGTCCTGCCCGATTTTATTCGTTGTCATCGGGGTTGTATTGTCAATATCCGGCGTGTAGAAAAATTGGAGCTTAAAAACCAAAGCAACTTCCTGATTATTTCGGGTCACGAGGAGCCGATTCCCGTATCGCGGCAATATTTTCTCAAGGTAAAAGAGGGTGTTTTAGGTTTGTAGGTACTAACGACATTCGCCCCTGATTTTGTCCGCCCGCCCCTACGCTTTGCTATTCACCACATTGCCCGGGCTGTTTATCCCATTTATTTTGAAAATAAATTCTCCGGAAATAGTTTTGCACGCCTTATTCTTAAAGCAAGAATAAGTATTCCGGCATACAAAAATCTATAATAGAGAATTGCAGTTTCTGTATGTGTTCAAAACTTTATAAGGCTGGATATGTTTGGAAAATGAACGGTAGTTTTAGAAAGAATTTTTAAATGAAATTTAATTAGAATGGCAATGAATAAAAAACGGGTGAAATTCCCCAACCAAGACAAACCTGAGTTTATTAACGAACTGCGGTTGGAAGTAAAAAATTATTTCGACAACAAGGGTATCACCCGATTTGGTAATGCCTCGCTGGTGGTAAAATCAGTATTTATGCTCCTCTTGTTTTTTGTACCTTATGGTCTGCTGCTTTCGGGACTTATCACCTACACTCCGCTTATTTTTCTTGCCTGGGTTTTAATGGGCATTGCCGTTGCCGGGATAGGCATGGGCGTGATGCACGATGCCAATCATGGTAGTTTTTCGTCCAAAGCCAATGTGAACAAATGGATGAGCAAAACGCTCTACATTCTCGGTGGCTTTCCCCCCAACTGGAAATATCAGCACAACACCATGCACCACGGCTTTACTAATATCGATGGGCACGACGAGGATATTGCACCGGCGGGTATTTTGCGCTTCTCGCCGCATAAGCCCTTACGCAAAATCCATAAGCTCCAGCATTGGTATGCCTGGTTTTTTTATGGGCTGATGACCTTTTCGTGGGTAACATTTAAGGACTTTAAGCAACTGGCCGGATACAAAAGGGAGCAGGCTAAACTCAATACCAGCCTTTCGTACAAGCAGATGTTGCTTGATTTGATAATGGCTAAATCGGTTTATTATGTTGCCTTTCTTGTTTTGCCATTAGTCTTAATTCCTGCTCCGTGGTATTTGACCCTTGCAGGCTTTTTGACGATGCACTTTGTAGCAGGATTAATTTTGGGAGCTGTTTTCCAGGCCGCCCATGTAGTACCTACCTCTGTTTACCCCCTCCCCGATGAGCAGGGCAATGTAGAAAATAACTGGGCCATCCATCAACTGCTTACCACCTCCGATTTTGCACCCAAAAGCCGGATTCTTTCATGGTACACCGGCGGGCTTAACTACCAGGTGGTGCATCATTTGTTTCCCAATATCAGCCACGTACATTACCACAATCTTTCGCCTATTGTGCAGCGCACCACACGCAAATACGATCTGCCCTATCACATGGAAAAGAATTTTGCCGGGGCTCTGCGCAGCCATACCCAAATGCTGCGGATGCTCGGACACGCATAGCTTAGGTACTAAAGTCGTGGTGAAACTGATGTCATAGTAAATTGTCGCTTTGTGTGCTTTGCTAATTATTGCAGACCGTTGAGTAGGCAAAAGGCGCAGAGGTGAAATTGTTGCCAATTTCTTAGGCAGGATATCATTGCAGTGTTCTTAAATTCAAAACTCCTGACCCGATAGTTGTCTTTCAGAGATTTAGTTCAATTCCATCGTAAACATTCATGTCGCGTAATAAGGTTTGAGAAATACTTGGGATATGGCCTTTGTACTAAGGTTGGGAAAAGATAAGGTTTTTTTAAGAACTTGCTATTTGAAACAAAGAAATAAAAACCTTATTTCCTGATTATTAACCTTAGTAAGCTTGATGTACACCCTAAGCCCCAACCTTATTACCTTATTTTTCTAATGCCAGGATTTGAACCAATATAGGTTGAACACATTGTAAAAACTTCAGGTAAGATTTATGTTTCACGACATTAGGTTTACGCTGGGCAAAGAGGTCTGAAATTTCAAGATTCAAGGTTCGATATCCCGAAAAAATATGAAATCAAATCCCGAAATTTCGGGATGTTTTTTCGGCATTCATCGGTTTGATATTCAAAAAAAATCCTGTTTTATAGTTAGGGTATGACTTCAAGTCAAGCCCTGATTTCCTTCAAGTGAAACCCTGACTTAACCGACTTCCGGTTTCTCTACCCGCGCAGTGCATCCACTTCTTTTTGGTAATCAAACTGCAAATCCTCGTGGAGGCTGTCCAATGTTTTTTCGATTTTCTGCACCTGGCGGATATAAATATTGTGCAGGGCTGCGCTGTGGTTCATATACCAGGACAGGCTTTTCATCTGTCGGCAAAAGTGTAGCAACAAGTCTGTCTCCGTTTGTTTTTGACCCGAGTAGCGGATATACTTTTGCGTGGTTCTAAGGATTTTGCGCACGCTTTTTTTTACAAAATAAATGGTGGTGGTGTTGATTTCGGCAAACTGACGATCCATCTCCCCTTTCACTAATTTCAGATAGTCCGGCTCGTTATGCGCATCAAAAAGCAGATAGGTCAGCAGCTCCTTGTTTTCTTTTTTGAAACGCGCCATGCGTAGGCAAAGCTCAAGCAATTCTTCCGACGGCCGGGTTTTTAGCTCTTGTTTAATATAGCTGATGGTGGCCGGTTTAAGCGGTCTTATTTCCGCTGGTAGTTTTTCGCTATTGTCTTTTTCCATTTTATTACTGTGCTGCATGTTTGCAAAAATAGGAAAAGCCCGGTTAAGCACTTTGAAGAATTTGTTTCTGGATAATTAAATATTGCTTTGTTATGACAAATATCATCAACAAAAGTTTCGGGTTTCATAACATCCTGATATTCTTTTATATGTATTTGAGCATTTTGGCTTTTTACTGCTTCTATTTGAATGTAACAGACAGAAGATTAAGCTAATACGGGCAAAAAGACAAAATGAGTGCTATCATGCAACTTTCAAAAATAGGTTTTTATCTTGACCCAGGCCAACCTGCCACAGTAATTTTTCTGCCTTTGGGTTTCGTAGTGGTTCTTCGTAAAACCCAATGAAATCGATACTGGCCATTTCCGCACATAGTTTTAACAATTCAAAAAAGTACCCGTTCAGGTCGGCAAGCAAGTTATCTTCAATTGCTGCCTGCCTGCGTTCCCTGAACAGGCCACCGATGGTTATCCCGTACCGTATCCTTTCACAATAGTTGAGCAGGATGTAGCGTACCATGCAGAGTGTGGTGTCGGCAATATGGGCATCGAAGTCTTTGGACTGGCATTTCCCCAGCAGTAGCTTTTGCTTGCATTCTTTGAAAAACACTTCAATGGCCCACCGTATTGCATAAACCTCCATTATCCTTGTAAAACTTATTTCCAGGTCGGTTGTAACGAGCATCCTCCATTTGTTGTTACGCCCAAATTTTATTAGGAATATTATTACCCTAACTCCTTGGTAAGTTGCCTGGAACTGGAGGTACCTCGATTTGTATTTTCGGTTGGTTTTGCCCAATTTCCGTTCGTGCTTGGCCAGTATTTGATGTGGGTTCAGGACCTCCCCACCTGGGGGCAGGGTGTATTTGGCTGTCCCTATTTTTGCCATCGAAACCAAGTTTACGTTGCGGCCTATATCGATAATAGCCTTTAGGAATTTAAGGCAAAAGAACCAGGAATCGATAAGTACATAACCCGGTACAAACCCATTCCTTATGGCACGTTTTAGCATCTTTATGGCAGTGTCGTTCTTGCCTTCGCCGGTTTCTTTATTGCGATTGTAACCGGGGGTGTCCTTGTCCCGTTTTTTATTGAATTGATTATTATATTCCTTTTAACAGCGCCTTACTTTCTTTTACCATTGCTGTTGTCCCTTTCACTTTTTTGGCCGCCATTTTTATTTTTTCGTTGTTCTTAGCTTCATAGTATGCGTCTTTGCCGCCTTCGCCAATTTTATTAAGGCCGCTCTTAAACAACGCCGATACACTTGCCACGCCCACAAAGGGTAAGATGATCAACGCCATGTGTATGGTGGAAAGCAGTGCACCACTACGTTTAAGGATATCAAGGTTTTTCAGTACGCCACTAACCTCAAACTTGTCGATTACATCGGCGATGTTTTGGGTAATCTGCTCGGGGTTTTCGGATACTTTTTCTATCTGTTCGACTTTTTTTGTAATTTCGCTTCGTTGCATATTTCTATCTTTGTGGATATTGATATATATAATTTCCTCAAAATTAGGTAATTATAATGAAATATGCAACTTTTTTATTGCAAAAAACTGTTTTTATTAGACTGTAATTCAGTTAATTACGAAACACGAAAATTTGAGTTAATAATACACTGGAATCCGGCAACCATAAAAATCGGGGCGAAAACCGAAAAGCCTTAAGAGTAGGTATAAATTAATGCTATAATTTTATGAGAAAAGTATTTTTTGTATTTGCAGTGATGACAGCGATGATGTCGTGCCAAAACATTTCGACCGACGAAAAACAAAAGGCCGAAAACGCGCAGGAAACAACAGCCATCCAAACTAAAATTGTTTCGACTGACCAGCAGCAAGCCCTAAGTCCCGACCTGGTGATTCAGGATTTGAAAGAAGGAAACAGCCGTTTTGTAAACAACGGCCTAAGTGCCCGCGACAATCAGGCACTGGTTAAAGATGCCGTATCAGGGCAATATCCGAAAGCCATTATTCTTTCGTGTATCGATAGCAGGGTTCCGGTGGAAGAGATTTTCGATCAAGGCATCGGCGATTTGTTTGTAGGAAGGCTGGCCGGAAACATCGTTAACGAAGATATGCTGGGAAGTATGGAATATTCGTGCAAGGTTGCAGGATCGAAGTTGATTTTGGTGATGGGACACGAGTCGTGCGGTGCAGTAAAAGCCGCCATCGATGAGGTAGAGCTGGGGAATATTACCGGGTTGCTTTCTAAAATCGAGCCTGCCATCAAAATGTCGGAAGGTTTTGAAGGCGAACACAGCACCAAAAACGCCAAATATGTCGATCAGGTGATTACCAATAATGTTCGGCTTACTATAGAGCAAATTCGCGAAGGCAGCCCGATATTAAAGGAGATGGAAGATAAGGGTGAGATAAAAATTGTGGGCGCTTATTACAGCCTGCACAGCGGCGAGGTTTCTTTTTTTTAAACAGATGCTTAAAAATGCGTTGAATCCGAGTGCAACCCTAATGAAATATTTTCTGCATTTGACGGGTATTTAAAATTGGCCAAAATGAAATTAAACAAACAAATTTCCTAACTTCGCTTTCTGAATAGTTTAGTTCAACATTACGGATAACAAAATTCAACATGATGGAAGAAAATAATTCTCAAATAATTATATATCAATCAGAAAATGGAGAAACCAAATTGGATGTTCGTTTTCACGATGAAACTGTGTGGTTGACCCAAAAGCTAATGGCTGAGTTGTTTCAGACCACTATTCCCAATATCAATATGCACCTGAAAAACATATTTGAAGAGGGGGAATTGAAAGAAAATCGAACTATTAAGGAATTCTTAATAGTTCAACAAGAAGGAAACAGAGAGGTAAAACGAAAGCAGGTTTTTTACAATCTTGATGCTATTATTTCGGTAGGGTATCGCATTAAATCGCACATTGCAACCAAATTCAGACAATGGGCAACCAACCACTTGCGGGAATATATTGTAAAAGGGTTTGTTTTGGATGACGAACGCTTGAAAAACCCCGATTTACCGTTTGATTATTTTGAAGAATTGGAAAGACGGATACAGGATATCCGAACTACCGAAAAGCGATTTTACCGAAAAATTACGGATATTTACGGTACAAGTGTTGACTATGACCCTACTTTGGATATTAGCATTGAGTTCTTCAAAACAGTTCAGAACAAACTGCATTGGGCAATTACAGGTCAAACAGCAGCGGAAATAATCAGTGGAAGAGCCGACAGTTCAAAAAAGAATATGGGATTAACCTCTTGGAGAGGTACTCGAATCAGAAAAACAGATGTTTCCATTGCAAAAAATTTTCTTAATGAAGAAGAACTGTCTGCATTGAACAATTTGGTGGAACAATACCTGATTTTTGCACAAGGACAAGCCCAGCGAAGAGTGCCAATGTATATGAAAGATTGGATTGAAAAATTAAACGGATTTTTGACACTAAACGACCGTGAAATACTAAACAATGCAGGAAGTCTATCTCACGAATTAGGAAAAGCAAATGCGGAACGGGAATACGAAAAATTTAAGGAGAACAGGCAGAAAACAATCGGTGAACGCGACTTTGAAAAAGCAATAGAAAAAATAGGCAAAAAGAAGAAAAAATGACACCAGGCACTATAATTCATATTCGATTAAATCCCCCTCCCCTTTAAAACCCTACCTTTGCAGCCATTTTTTTAAACTATGGAATATCAATATCATCAATTAGATAATGGCATCCGTATCATCCACAAGCAGGTTCCTAATTTGATGGCACACTGCGGCGTGGTGATCGACACCGGCTCGCGCGATGAGGGAGCAAACGAAAAAGGCATGGCGCACTTTATCGAGCACCTGCTTTTTAAAGGCACGCGGCGGCGCAAGGCTTTTCATATCCTGAGCCGCATGGAAAATGTGGGTGGCGAGCTAAATGCCTACACCAGCAAGGAGGAAACCTTTGTTTATGCTTCGTTTTTGCACCCCCATTATGCGCGCGCTCTGGAGCTTTTTGCCGACATCCTTTTTAATTCTACCTTTCCCGAAAAGGAGATCGCCCGCGAAAAAGATGTGGTGCTCGACGAGATAAACGCCTACAAAGATTCGCCCTCCGAACTGATTTTTGATGAGTTTGAAGAAATGCTCTATAACGATCACGCCCTGGGCACCAATATCCTGGGCAGCCCCGAATCGGTGAAGCAATTCAGCAGAGCAGAGGTACAGACTTTTGTGCAAAATCACTACCTCAGCGAGCGGATGATTATCGCTTCGGTGGGCAATATCAGTTTTGATAAACTGGTGAAGCATGTGCAAAAATACTTTGGTGTGGTGCAAACCTCATCAGGTCAGGCTGTGCGCAAGGAATTTGATACCTACCAGCCCCAGAAGCGCAGTGAGGCCAAATCGAACTACCAGGTTCATTGTATGCTTGGCGTGCCGGCTTACTCCGTTCGCGACAGCAAAAAAAATACCCTGGCTCTCTTGAGCAATATCCTGGGCGGCCCGGGCATGAACTCGCGGCTCAACATGGGCGTACGCGAAAAATATGGCTATTGCTACGCCATCGAATCCCAATATCAGGCTTATTCCGACAGCGGAAATTTTAATATCTATCTGGGCACCGACAATGGCTACCTGGACAAATCGGTGAATCTGATTTATAAAATCCTGAAAACCCTGCGCGAGAAAAAACTGGGCACGCTTCAGCTACATCGTGCCAAGCAGCAAATAGCCGGACAGCTTGCTCTCGCCCTCGAATCGAATGTCAACGAAATGATTTCGATTGGTAAAAGCCATCTTTTTTACCCCAAGGTGGACAGCCTAAAGCAGATGGTGGATAAGGTAGAGCGAATTGATGCCTCGCAACTGCTCGAAGTAGCCAACGAAATATTTGTGCCCGACCAATTTAGCACGCTTATTTACACTGCCTCGAAGAATGGGGGATAAATGGTGCTCGACTAAAACACAGTGTCTCTCTTATTTTGTTATCGTGATTCCATAATCCCTTCATGGGGTGATCCCCTGCTATTAATGCTTTGGTCGGATTTTTCCTCAAATAGCGAAGAGCCGAAAGAGTGAGTGGTATATTGCAAATTTCTGAGATTCGGATAGAGCATAATTCTCATATCGCAAATTAAGACTTCTCCCTACAAAACTTGCTGCGCTGCGTTTTTCCAGTCGAAATGACAAAAGCCGGGGCTGCGATTGGGGAATGAGAAGGCGGGCGCGAAGCG
>Ga0307929_1000560_pt1 | contig 35195 bp, 40 predicted proteins | sample AceLakmetage1330_FD_203160 | JGI IMG/M metagenome (GOLD analysis project Ga0307929, IMG submission 203160) | Saline water microbial communities from Ace Lake, Antarctica - #1330 | ecosystem: Environmental > Aquatic > Non-marine Saline and Alkaline > Saline | place: Antarctica: Ace Lake...
TAACCATTGTTCTACCATAGTATAACATTCTGAAACCTTATTAAGGTATTCATCTAAAATTACTTTCTTTTCCTTATCCATTATAAATCTCCTTATAGCCCACATGGATGTAGTCACCAGCCACAAACAAAAATGAAAGCCTTTTGATTTTAGTACGTTGATACGACCTTAATATAAATAACAACAACTTCTCCAAAATAACAGGGTAAATGATGAGTTCAAATTTTGCATAAAAATGAGGAACAACTTTGAGACTACCCACCTAAAGCGGGATAAACTGTAAAATACATAGCTTGGATATCCTTGATATGCATCGTCTACAAGTTAAAAAGTGCTCCGTTTTAGACGGATAACCGTAAATCAAATAAACCCATCTCCTTTTTGGCATCCTTCATTTCCCGCTTTACAGTTTGTGAAATAATAATGTCTTTTTGAAAGACTGAAATTTTTTTCAAAAAAGACTGTGAGCAGCATCCCATTCGGTGTATTTTAATAATTTACAAAAAAAATAAAAATACCGGAGGGAATATGCTGCTCACAGATATCAATAATTTACCAGAATATGTTTTTACAGGGAAGAAGTTTTTACGCCGTAAGGATATAACAGAAGCTATCCGAGCCCACATTGCTGTTACCGTTAGATCGGGGGACACCTTAGATCGGGGGACATATTTAGACCCCGAGATCGGGGGACACCTTACTTATTTTTTTTAGACCCCGGTTTCTGAAGTCTGAGTTTGCGGCCCAAAATATTTTCCAGATTTTTAGGCATCCTTCATATAGCCCCAAAAGTAATTTACACTTTTTTGAGGATTAGTACCGGGAAATGGGAATATTGCTCCAACAAGTGTAAACTGGCAAATGAAGGATGCCGATTTTTAATAAAAAAAACCGCCACTAAATGGGCGGCCCGTTCAGGTATTCCCCGATTTTCTTTATAACTGCCACGGGCAGGCCGTATTCTGGCCTCGGCCTGCCCACAACGAAGCATGAAAACCCTTCATGTTTGCCGGGACTTTCTTATAAATTAAGCTGATTATAACGGATTTGGGGGAGAGCCTGCTTCAATATGGCAAAACTCCATATAATCATGGGTAAATTGCATTTAAAATTGACAAATAATTCATTGCGAGGCCTTTATGCGTATCAGGCAATTATTTATCAAGTCAATTATTTCAATAAGTTATCTCTGCTCCCCAAAATCTGTTATAATCAGAAATTAAGTAAAGTGTCCCCCGATCCTCCAATGATTTAGAGAGTAAGGGATAAGTCGGGGTCTGACCCCGCTAACCTTTTGTTATTATAATTAATTTGTTTTTAAAAAGTCCGAAATTAGCTCTTAAAGGCCACTTTTGGGGGGTAAAAAGCGGGGTTTAAGGATTTTGAGCTTGTTACGGTTGCTGGTAAGTACCCATGTATATGTTTTTTTGTATTTCACAGAGATATACCATTGATATTTATGAGTTTTATTTTGAGGAATATATGCTCGGGTACTTATTGGGTGTTGGCTTCTCGACTTTTTGGACAGAGGGCAGGTTTGTTTTAACTGCGGCTGCGCCGCCGTGAATACAAACCTGCGTCAATCAAGCCTGGAGTCAGGCTTGGCTTGTTGGGAATGGGTGCAGATGATCTCGCGGTCATATTCGGGGTCTGACCCCGCTAAGCTTCTGTTATTATAACAAATTTGTTTTTAAAAAGTCCAGTTCTATCTCTTAAAGCCCACTTTTTGGGGGTAAAAAGCTGGGTTTAAGAATATTGGAGTTTGATACTGTGTGCAGGATTATCGGCTACCCACTTAAGGCGGAATATTCTCAAGGCTTTTTATGTGGATAATTAGCTTTTAACCCTTAAAATCAAGGCTGCTAAGACGCATGATTTTAAAGACTGCCCCGCCTTAAGTGGGTAGCCGGATTATCGACTTGTCGGGCAGAATTAAGGTTTGTATGCACGGCGGCTTCGCCGCCGTCAATACAAGCATGTCGTGGGGGCAAGGGCAAGCGTGGGCTTCGATGGTGGTGTGGAGCAATTATGTATTGCTGTTTTACTAAGATCCGAATTTCTGAAGACCTCAAGGATTAAAACTGTTTTGAAAATCCTGCCTGTTTCATTACGGCATTCGCAGTATGTCGGGACAATATCTTGCCGTCCACAATAAAGTTAATCTTTGAAACCGGGCTATACCATATTTCATGATCACCTTTACCTGAACGCACAAAATAACACCCATTGTTTTTAAGCATCTTCTTCAGTTGCTTGGTATATCCATCCATCAATTGCAGCTATGCGTCATAAAATTTCGTTCTGTCAACAAATGAACAGGAACACCCATTTCACCGCATGATTGACCATTTGCGTCCAATAAGTCCGGAATCATAACCTGCAATTTTTTTTCTAATTCTTCTGCAGTAGCAGCCTCTGCAACCAATCCCGGCACATCTTCACTGGTTGCAACCCAAACAGATACTTCCTGATCCCATATTGCCTTGACAGTTAATACTTTCATTAATCTTATCCCATAATTTGAGTCTGACCCCGTTAAAATGGTGTTATTATAACAAATTTAGTTTAATGCAGTCCAGTCTTATCTTCTAAAGCCCACTTTTTTGGGTTTTCATGGGTTTCATGGGGTCTGACCCAGTTAAGTAGTTGTTATTAATGAATTATGGATTCAAAAAAGGTGATTTTTTGCTCTTAGAGTGCACTTTTTGGGGGTAAAAAGCTGGGTTTAAGAATATTGGCGTTTGATACTGTATGCAGGATTATCGACTTGTCGGGCAGGGTTCAGGTTTGTATTTACTGCGGCTGCACCGCCGTCAATACAAGCCTGTGTCAATCACACCTGGGGTCGGATTTGGCCTTTTGAGGATGGAGACAGTATATCTTTGAAGTCCAGGCCGATCAGCAGTTCGGGGTTCTGATCGGCCAGCTCGGTGCTCAGGGTCTGGATCTGGGCCTTGATCTCGGCGTACTCTGTGTCCTTTCGGCAAGCATGCGTGACTCAAACTTTCCTCAATGCTATAACTCAACCATATTAAATTGATCTGTGCTGTGGATCAAGTGATGATTATCAATCTGCAACGGGCTCGTTGAGATAATCATACTTCTAATTGGGGTACGCTACTAACACGGTACTTTGTCGTGACAGGATAACTGCGATCAAAATTCCGACAATAAAGACTGTAAAATACTTTGGGGGTCATATGAAGGATGCTGAAGATTTAATGGCAATTATTCATACTTTCAGTTATAGATTGTATGGCCTTCAAAAATACAAAAAAAGATTAAAAAAATAATAGGGGCACCAGAAGCATGAATATCTCATTGGCTCACAAAATAGAACTAAAGCCTGCCAATATCCAAAGAGGATATTTTATACGGGCCTGTGGCATCGCCAGGTTTAAATACCTTTAATGTCCTTGGCAGAGGCTTTTCTAAACCTAAACCTCAACCTATTAGCGTCTCAACGCTGATTTTAAAAAGGGAAAGATATATTGAAAGAATTAAAAGGATCACAACGGAAATATTTAAGAGGACTTGCCCATGGATTAAACCCTGCGGCATTTGTGGGACAAAAAGGATTGACCGATGCGTTGGTCAGCGAAGTAAACCAGGGTCTGGATGCAGCGGAGTTGATCAAAGTCAAATTTGTGGATAATAAGGAAAAAGAGACCAAAACGGCATTGGCCCAGGAAATTGCCCAACGCACCCAGTCCCACCTTGCCGGACTCATTGGCCATGTGGCCATATATTACAGGGAACACAGGGAGTCTGAAAAACGAACTATCAGAATTCCCTGACCCCTTTATTGCTCCAGGGGGATTTTCCCCTATCATGCAGATTCTGCGGCGTATCTGTCAAGCTCACTGGTTTCATGGCCCAGGGGCCGGGTCATTAATCGTGTGATGGCATTTTCCGGGCTGCTGTTTTCATAAAGCGCCCGGTAGACTTCGTTGATGATGGGCAGGTCTATGCTTAGTTTTTTAGCCAGGTGGTATATGGATTTTGTGTTCCGGACCCCTTCTGCCACGGTGCGCCGTTTGTCCTGGATCTCAGATAGGGTCATTCCCTGACCCAATTGTTTTCCCACAGTGTAGTTCCGGCTCAGATCACCGGTGCAGGTGAGAATTAGATCCCCCACGCCGGAGAGGCCGGAAAAGGTGTGGGGATTGGCACCCATGTGTATGCCAAGCCGTCTGATTTCAGCAAGTCCCCGGGTAATCAGAGCGGCCCGGGTATTCAGCCCCAGCCCCATGCCGTCCACAAAGCCTGCGGCAATGGCAATGACATTTTTCACGGCCCCCCCCAACTCCAGGCCAATGGGATCATCATTGACATATATTCTGAAATAATCTGTGGCAAAAATGTGTTGAACCCGGGTGGCCACATCACTGTTTTTCCCCCCCACACTGATAGCGGTGGGCACCTTCATTGCCACCTCCTTTGCAAAACTGGGGCCGGACAATACCACAATGTTCTCTGGATTCAGGGAAGGAAGGCTCTCTTTTAACACCCCATACATGGTAAGATAGGTGCCATCTTCAATTCCCTTGGAGGCGGTGATGACAATGGTATCGGCTGCAATGTAAGGAGCCATCTTGGTGGCCATGTCCCGCATGGTGTGGGACGGCACCACCACCAGTAATATCTTGTTGGTGGTCAACACCTGTTCAAGGTCATTGGAGGGAATCAGATTGGATGACAAATTAATGTCGGGGAGAAACATTTTGTTTTCCCGGTGGGCCAGGATATCCTGGACCACTTCGGCTTCATAGGCCCACAAATCCACCTTGTATCCCTTGTCTGCCAGAAGGTTGGCAAGGGCGGTACCCCAGCTTCCTGCTCCAATTACACCAATTTTTTTTATACCTTCAATTATTTTAGTCATGATATGTTTCCTGAGTTATTTTTTTTATATGAAAAAGTAGATATGTCTAAGATTCTTTTAAGCTTCATTGTGGGTAGGCCGGGGCCAGAATAAGGTCTGCCCGTGGCAGTTATTGGGCATCCTTTAAAAGTGCCTTACACTCCTTTTTTATCATTTCCCATTTGAAGTGGCTTTTCCCCAAAGACTGTAAAATTCTTTTGAGGTCATATGAAGGATGCCAGACTGTATCTATAATTTGAAGGGTTTTTTGTCAATTGCTTTACCCGTTTGGCAAATTCAGCCCGAAAAACCCAGGCTAAAGGAATATTCAGATCATGTACACCATACAACGACATCAGACCGTGGAGGCAAGCATCGAAACGGTGTGGGAATTTATCAGTAATCCTGCCAACCTTAACGGGATTACACCCCCTTCATTGGCATTTGAGATCAGATCACCGTTACCGGACAAAATGTTTGACGGGCTCCTGGTTGAGTATCAGATTAAGAATCCCAGAGGGGTGAAATATGAATAAAGAAAGTATTTGGGATGTAAACTTTTCCATGCAGGACACGGTGTTTGATTCCCTGTCGGCCCATCTTGCCATATTGGATGAAAAAGGTACCATTATTTCCACCAACCGGGCCTGGAATGAAAGTGCCCGGAAAAGGGGAAACCCCTGCGGTTACGATGTGCCTGGAGAAAATTATCTACAGGTGTGTAAACATATCATGGGACATAACCAGCAGAAAACCCTTGAAATCATTGAAGGTATTCAAGGGGTCATTGATGGATCCATTGGGGAATTTTGCCTGGAGTATCAGCTTCACACCCCGGGGGAGCGTATCTGGTACTATATTCGGGTGCTGCGCCTTTCAGCACAAGGGCCATTAAAACTTCTGGTGAGCCATGAAGATATCACCGGGTTGAAGTTGGCTGAAGAGGCCCTTCGGTTGGGAGAAGACACGCTTAAAAAACAGAAAAGAATTCTGGAAGAAAAAAACATTGCCCTGAAGGTCCTGCTGGAGCAGCGGGAGGCAGATAAAAAAGAGATGGAGCAGAATGTGTTGAACAATGTCAAGGAGATGATTCTGCCCTACCTTGATCGATTAAAGTCAGCCCCCCTGCGGGCAGAAGATCAGAAAATTGTGGGGATTATCGATTCCCAACTCATGGCTATCATCTCTCCTTTTATGAACCGTCTCAGCCATGCCGGGATTTTTCTAACGCCCCAGGAACTCCAGGTGGCCACTCTGGTTAAAGAGGGAAAGCCCAGCAAGGAGATTGCCGATATTTTATATGTTTCGGAATCCACGGTACACTTTCACCGAAAAAATATTCGTAAAAAACTGGGCATTTCTGATCGGAAAAAAAATCTTCGATCCTATCTCATGTCCCTTTCCTGATTTTCAGGATGAAATTTATATTTAGAAATGAGTCCGAAATAACTTTTCTGGAGGCGGGGATAAATTTAAAAATATGTCCCCTAATCGCTTAAAATAATTAAACTTAACAATCGAGTTACAATAATTTATATGAAACTCCGTCTAAAACCCTCGGTTCAATAGCCATCATAACATGCTGTAATCTAAATACAATTTTATTTGGATTTTTATTTGTTGTTTTTTAATATCAATAAATTTAATTTGTTATAAAAAAAGGGTCGAACCGATGGTAAAAGACTTCAATTATTAGAGTTTCATTTTTTGTTGTGGCTGGTGGTTACAGCCATGTGGATTATATGAAAAGAAAAATTGAATTATTGGCACCCGGTGGCGATCTTGATTCCATAAAAGCTGCCATTGCTGCAGGGGCAGATGCCATCTACTGTGGGCTGATTCACTTTAATGCAAGAAATAGGGCAACAAACATAAACTTTGAGGATTTAAATGGAATATTAAATCTTGCCCATGGGCATAATTGTAAAGTGTTTTTAACCCTTAATATAATTATTGTGGGAAGTGAAATCCCAGAACTTTTCAAGCTGCTGAACAAACTGATAAACACAAGAATAGACGGTGTCATTATTCAGGATCTGGGGCTGTTCTATTTATTATCCAGATATTTTAAAGATCTTGAAATACACGCCTCCACCCAGCTGAATACCCACAATGAAGGGCAGATAAAATTTTTAAGTCAATTGAGGGCCCATCGGGTGAATCTGGCCAGGGAATTAAATATTGATGAGATAAAATCGTTAACCCGGGTGGGACAAAAAAATAATATTTTAACTGAAGTCTTTGTCCATGGGTCTTATTGTATTTCTTTTTCAGGTATTTGTTATCTGAGTTCTGTCCATGGGGGGAGATCAGGAAATCGTGGCCGATGCAGTCAGCCCTGTAGAGATAGATATTTAACGACCCCTGAAGGTAAAAAATTTCCCCTAAATCTTAAAGATAATTCAGCCTATTTTGATTTAAAAAAATTATCGGATGCAGGAGTGGCCTCAATAAAGATAGAGGGAAGAATCAAAAAATTCGATTACGTATATACGGTGGTAAATTGCTGGAAAAAGCAACTCCAGGGGTTTTATGATCAAAATAGATTAATCAATGATGATAGCGATTTTTACAAGGTGTTTAATAGGGGTTTTTCAGACGGTTATTTAACTGGAAATGTAGATAAAAATATGTTTATTGACAATCCCCGGGATAATTCAATAAAGCAATTTTCCGGCATTACCGATGGCTCTTCAAATCAAAAATTGTTAGCAGAAAAAATTGAATATTATGAAGAAAAAGCAAGGATTTCCACCCAGGTTAAAAATAAAATCAAAAAGTTAAGCATAGACAGAATTCTGTTGACAATACGCATTTCAGGCAAAGCAAATGCCCCTTTAACCATCTGCGTAACAACACCAGATACTTCTTTTGTGGTGATTTCAGCAACGAATCTTGCAAAAGCAGGCGATGTATCCTCCCAGGAGGAGCAAGGCAGTGGAAAGCAAACCGGTGAATCAAGCACAATATCAACACATGGTAAAAATATTAACCACAAAAGCAACACGGCCCTGAATTATAATATTTTATTAAAAAGATTTAGTGCCTTAAACAATTCGGAGCATTACATTAAGCAAATAGAATTAAAAGAGCTTGAAAAAGGCCTTTTCATCTCTTTTAAATCGTTGAATTTAATCAAAAAAAGAATCGTATTTCTCTTAAATGGTTCAAAGGAAACCATTGCCCCTGTTGAGGTACCCTTTTTAGAAAAACAATCTGTGATGATCCCCCAACCTTCCCTTGGTGTATTAATTTCCTCCCCGGAAGAGTTATACCTTTGCAATGAGAGCGACGCTGATATTTTTTTCCAACTGCCTAATGGCTTTAAAAATGAAGATGCGGGTTTAAGAGAACTTTTTTTAACGAACAAAACACTGGTACCCTGGTTTCCGTCTGTTTTAAGGGGAACGCACTATGCCCATGCCGTAAAATTTCTTGAACAGATCCAACCGGGGCGTATCGTGACCGACAATACCGGCATCGCCTATGAAGCCCATAAAAAAGGAATCCCCTGGATAGCAGGCCCCTGCCTTAATATGGTCAATTCCTTTGGCCTTTTGTGTCTAAAAGAAAAATTCAACTGTTATGGTGCCTTTATTTCAAATGAAATTAGTAGACAGCAGATAAAAAAGATTATTCCCCCGGGGGAGTTTAAACTCTATTATAGTATTTATCATCCTATTTTACTTCTCACCAGCGGGCAATGCCTGCTTCATCAGGTTATTGGATGTACAAAGAATAAAATGGACGAAGATTGTATTCAAAAATGCAATAAATATGCATCAATTATAAATTTAAAAGATGTTCCTCTTTTTATTGAAAAAACAAAGGGGAACTATCATTGTATTTATAACGATAAAAATTATTTAAACACAGACATTATTACTGATTTTCCAAATTTTTTTTCTGGGTTTTCCATTGATTTAAGGAATATAAAAACAAACACCACAATGGGAATGGATAAAACCAGGATAATAAGGCTTTTTAAAGATCTTTTAGAAGGAAAACCAGATTCAACAACTAAACTCAAGCAAATGATTTATCCCACAACCAATACTCAATATACAAAGGGGATTTAATTAATAATATCCCTTAGTGCAGCACTGAGGTGGGGAAAATTAAATTGAAACCCCTCCTGGATCAGGGCATTGGGAATGGCCTTTTGACTGCTCATGATCGCGTTACTCATCTCCCCCAATGCAAGCTTCATCATAAATGCAGGCGCTGGCATAAAGCTGGGACGTTTCAATGCGCTGCCAAGTTCTTTTGCAAAGGTTTTTTGACGAATAGTTTCCGGCGCACAAAAATTAAATGGGCCGGAAAGGGTCTGGTTTTCTATGAGAAACAGGATTGCCGCCGTGAGATCTTCCATGTGAATCCAGGGAAACCAGTGGGTTCCCTTGCCCAATGGGCCCCCGGCAAATAATTTAAAGGCGGGAATCATTTTTTCAAGGGCACCGCCATGCTTGCCCAACACCACCCCAAACCGCATGAGGACTACCCGGCATCCTGTCTGGGTGGCTCTTAGTGCCTCTTTTTCCCAATCTATGCACACCGATGCCAGAAAATCATCCCCAGGAGTTTTATTTTCCGTCAATTCCTTTTCCCCGCCGTTTCCGTAATATCGGCTACCCACTTAAGGCGGGACAGCCTTTAAAATCAAGCGTCTTAGCAGCCTTAATTTTAGGGGCTGAAAGTTAATTATTCACATAAAACGCCTTGAAAATATCCCGCCTTAAGTGGGTAGCCGTAATATCCAATGGCTGAGGTATTCAATAGAACTGTGCAGTTGTTTTCTGGGAGTGCTGCTACAATGTTTTTTGTGGTTAAAATGCGGCTGTCATAAATCTGGGCTTTATAACGGTCTGACCAGTATCCAAAAATGTTTTTACCAGTGAGATTTATGATGACATCCGCCTCTGTTATAGCTGTCTGCCACGGGCCGGGCAAAGTGGTATCAGCACTGATCCAATTAAAATTATTCGTTCCTGCATGGGGATGTATGGCAGAGGTTCCCACCCCTGTCACGGTATGACCCTGTCCGAGCAGGATGCGGGTGAGATGGGTCCCAACAAAACCTGATGCGCCTGTGATGATGATTTTCATATGCCCTCTCTTTTAATCTTTGTTGGGTCGGTTCACTCCGAAATGGAGTATAATAATACTATTGACTAAAGTCTATTTTGTTTTAATTTTTTTTTATTTTCTTGACACAATCTGAAAATATGTGAAGAGTAGCATTATTAAAGAATGCGTCAAAATAAATGGGCGTGCTTCATTTACCACGTCACCCTTTCCAGGACATTATTCCTATTCTACAGGAATTTTTGTAAATAAATGGAAAATATTTTTGAGGGCATATCTAAGGATGTCCAAAAATTTACTTAATCATTGCAGTAGGGACAACTCAAAACTTCCTGGAATCCAAGATGAATGATGAATGTAGTGTGTCCATGGGATCACCCCGTCACTGCGTTTCCCATATACGTTTGCAATGACAAGGTTTGCGAAACGTCCGGGAAACAAAAATTATTGAAATAATAATGAATTCCGGTTTGTCCGGATGGGGAAAATTGTATGAAAAAAACTGGTTATTTACACGACAATAGATATATACTTCACGATACAGGACCGTATCACCCCGAGACAGCAGATCGCCTTCTGGCCCTGTATGAGGGAATTAAAGAAGAAGGGTTGCTGGAGCGTCTCACCATGATTCCAGCCTCCCGGGCAGACTTAAAGTGGATAGAGGCTATCCATGATCCCGCTTACATAAGACGGTTTGAAGAGCTCTGTTTTTCCGGACACAACATCTTTGATGATCCGGATAACTGTATCTCCACGGACTCTTACGAATCTGCTTTTCTTGCCGTGGGGGGTATCCTTGACACCATTGACCTGATGATGACGGATAAAATAGACAATGCCTTTTGTGCGATACGTCCACCGGGGCACCATGCGGAACGAGACAAGGCCATGGGATTCTGTTATTTTAATAATGTCGCCATTGCTGCCCGATATCTCCAGGAAAAATGGGGAATTAAAAAGGTAGCCATCATTGACATTGATGTACACCATGGCAATGGTACCCAGCATATTTTTGAACAGGATTCATCGGTGTTTTATTATTCCATTCACGAGCATCCCTCCTTTGCTTTTCCCGGAACCGGAAGAGATTTTGAAGTGGGAACCCTTGGCGGGCATGGCTTTACCAAAAATTCCCTGGTACTTCCCGGACAGGGGGATGATGCCTATTATATGTTGATCCAGGGAGATCTTCTGCCCGCCATCAACACATTTGAGCCCGAAGTCATTCTGGTTTCCACGGGATTTGATGCCCATGTAGATGATGAGATGTCTGATATTAAGGTCAGTACGCAGTGTTTTTCATGGATGATGCGAACCATCATGGATCTGGGTGAGCGGCATTGTAACGGACGGGTGATATCCATCCTGGAAGGGGGGTACTCCCTGGAACGATTGCCGGAACTTGCCGGAAATCATATAAAAATTCTTCTTAATTCATAATAATTGTCATGGGCAGGCAAGGTGACTTACCGTGGATGCCTAAAAGAAAAATGAAAGTGGCTGGTTTGGTTTGACAAATATTTTTATATAACTGCCACGGGCAGGCCGTATTCTGGCCTCGATCTGCCACAAAAAAGCATGAAAGAATATTAGATAAATCTACTCTTTCATATAAAACACCCATGGCACTCACCACTGCCACAACGAAAAGCGAAAGTCCTTTAATTTTAGTACATTGCTGAGACTTTCATATAAAATAAAAACTGGAGGGGAAAAGATGTTTGTCAGCAATCACATGAAAAGACAAGTGATCACTATTGACCCGAATGCTTCCGTGTTTGAAGCACAGCAACTCATGGCGGAAAAGCAAGTTCGTCATCTGCCCATTGTGGATGCTGAAAATAAGCTCGTGGCCATTGTGACGGATAGAGATATCAGAAGTGCCATGCCCTACAGTCTGCTCAAGGATTCTGAAAATGTGGAGGAAAAGGCAAATTTGGGCAATCTGAAAGTGAAGGATATCATGACGGTTAATCCCAAAAGTATTTCAGTCATGGATACCATCCAGGATGCACTGCTTTTGATCCAGAAGTACAGGGTGGGGGCATTTCCCGTTGTTAATGAAAAAAAAGAACTCATGGGAGTTCTCTCTGTTCGAGATCTGCTCAGCTCCTTTATCAATGTGCTCAACATCAATGAGCCGGGCACATTGATTTGCGTACTGGTGGAAGAAAAAGTGGGGCAGTTGAAAAAAATCGTGGACGCCATCACTGAAGAGGGTATTTCCTTTGGCAGTGTCCTTGTAAATCGACATTGGGAATCTGATAAGCGGGCCGTATTTATTTATCTTTTGACCAACAATGTGGTGCGAGTGAAAAAGAAAATGACAGCCCTTGGGTTTTCCCTGCTGGATCCCATGTCCTGGTATATCGATAATATTACCCAGAAAAAATAACCTCTCTTAAACCCCTTTACCCAGGTAATTGCCGAACGTATTGACATTTTGTGACGCATTTACCTGGGGGGATTGGCATTTTTGGGATATGCCTTGACCCTATTTTGCGACCTGTGCGGGTGGATCTTTGCTCGCTCGATTTGAAACAGTATCTCAGCGCTATTTGTAATCTAAGAATGCAAAGTAAAGGTTAATTTTGAGCTATTTCCATTGCCAAACGCTGGGGATGATTGCTACTCGTACAGGTTGCTATTTTGTGGCTCATCAAGCAGCCCCAAAGACAATTTAATGCTTGATGATCACGCTTTTTGGCGTTTGTCAATCCGGTGTTAGGGTGTTATAATTTGTTTGTTGGCGTTATTAATTGTCGATGATACGACTCTCATAACGCCAATAACAATGCTCATAAACCAAACCGGTCTCCTGCCTGATGATCCCTGCTCAATATCTGTCAATATAAAAAAAATTGAACAATTGATTGCCCAGGGTTGACAAGAAGTTCATTCGCATATATCATATGCTCATAATTCATGACGAAATCTTTCCCAATTCTCCCTGTTTCCAGGGACATTCAGTGCGTAATTTTTTTAAAAATACGCTTTAGGGGATTCGACTTGTCTTCCATCTGAAGTCAAGACCCCCATAACAACCAGTTTTAACACTTGGGCTGTGTCGTGAATATTTGTAGTGAAACTGGTTAAAGAAAGGAGATATTTGATTATGGAAAATGTATGTAAATCATGTGGCGTAATACTTTTGAAAGATCAGAAAACCTGTCCCTGTTGCGGTTCGGTAAAGAAGTTTGAATCCGACACCACCATCCCCTATCCTGAAACCGAACTGAACGACTCTCTAAGAGATCCCTTTATAGGCGATCGCCACGTAGGCTACTGACCTGATTCTTCCTCCTGTTTTTGTTTTTCCCATTCAGACAATCTGTGTTGATTGTTCACTCTTTTGGCAAATGCTGCCGATGCGCATTGGTGTGCCTTTTTGTTTGCCTGAAAGCTGTCCACATCCTGCCTGGAGGCTTCGGCCCTTGGCCCATCGCTTGACCACAAAAAGTCCTGCGGTTTCCAAAATGGCGGCGAATTTATGTAGCGCTTCATCGTCAACGGATTGCAAGGATAATTGAGCGCCATCTTTTCCTGATATTTGCTCTGTTTCATGATCAGGGACAGTGGGATTGTAGGCGATGAGATTCACCCGCACCGTTAGTCCTGAAAGGTATGTCACCAGTTTCTCTGCGTCTTTTCGTGAGTCATTGATCTCTTTGATCAGAATGTATTCAATGAGGATCACCCGGCGGGAAAGAAGGGGATATGCCAGCAGGGCATCCTTTAATTTTGCCAGGGAATATCGTTGATTCACCGGCATGAGCATGGATCGGATCCCCTCATCTGCACTGTTGATGGAAACAGCCAGATTGATTTGGGGCATCTCTTGCCGGGCAAGGGATTGGATGCCCGGTATCAGGCCACAGGTGGAGACGGTCATGTGTCGAAGGGCCACATCAAATCCCCGGGGGTCGTTGAACACCCGGATGGCCTGGAACAGCGCATCCGGATTGTCAAAGGGTTCGCCCATGCCCATGAAAACAATATTCTTGATTTTTTTTTGGAGTGTAAATCTGGCGGAAAAAAGTTGGCCTGTGATTTCATGTACGGCCAGATTTCGGTGAAACCCCTGTTTTGCCGTTTCGCAGAAAATGCATCCCATGCGACAGCCTGCCTGGGTGGAGACACACAGGGTGCTGTAGCGTTTCATGGGGAGGATAACCGATTCAATGGTAAGGCCGTCTTTAAGTTGTGTGACAAACTTCAGGGTGCCCGATGCTTCCCGTTGCTCAATTATTTCCATGGATGGGAAAAAAAGATCTTTGGTTAGCCCCTCTGTTAAACGGGGAGAGTCCTGGAATTCCCGGGCCAGATTAAATTTTAGGTTTCCCATTTTAATGATTTCACGGATCAGTGCCTGTGCATGAAATTTTCCCTTGCCGTGGTTCTCTTGCAAATACCGGGTAATTTGGCTGCATGTCAGTGCCAGAATATTAAGACTCATCGGTAGGTATCTGCATTGATGATAAATCGTTTCATGATTTGTTGCAGGGCCTGGCGTTCCAAGCCGCATTGCCGGGCCGCCTGGGTGACATTTCCCCCTGTAAGAGAGAGAAGGGTGCCGATGTAATTATGGTTAAATTGCTGGAGTAACGCCTCTTTTGCCTCTTTATAAGGCAATTTAAAGAGATTTTCTGCATCGGGGGAAGTGGCTTGAAGTGGTTTTTTTTGATCCGCCAGAACCATATCCGCCGGGGATATGATGTCGCCATCGCTGTGAAGAATTCCCTGGATCAGCATATTTTCCAACTCCCGGACATTCCCCTTCCAGTGTTGTTTTAAAAGAAGATTCATTAATGCCGGGTCAATTTTTTTTTCCGGTTTATTTAATTTTTTACAATGCTTGCTCACCAGGTGACGGGCAATGGGGGGAATATCGGTGATACGATCCCTTAACGGGGGAAGGGTGATGGTAAAAACGCTGAGCCGGTAGAAAAAATCTTCACGAAATTCGCCTTTTTCTATTTTTTGGGCAAGATCGCGATTGGTGGAGGCCACAATGCGGACATCCACCTTTCTGGATCGGGTATCTCCCAATGGTTTAATCTCTTTTTCCTGGAGTACCCGCAAGAGCTTGGTCTGGATGGTGGGGCCAATGTCACCAATTTCATCCAGAAAAATAGTGCCTCCATGGGCTTCCTGGAACAGCCCTGATTTGTCCCGCATGGCATTGGTAAAGGCCCCTTTCTTGTAGCCAAACAGCTCACTTTCTAAAATTGATTCCGGAACAGTGGGGCAGTTCACGGGCACGAATTTACTTTTTGTACGTTGACTCAGGGCGTGGATGGACTGGGCCGTGAGATCCTTTCCCGTGCCGGACTCACCGGTGATGAGTACGGTGACATCACTTTGGGCCACCATGGATATTTTGTCATATACCTCCTGCATGGCCGGGCTTTCCCCAATGAGCTTGCCAAAGGTGGCTGATTTTTTCCGGTGCAGTTTTTTGTTTTCTTTTATGAGCCCCCCCCGTTCCAGGGCTTTTTTTACCCGGAAGAGGATCTCGTCCTGCTCAAAGGGTTTGGACACAAAATCATAGGCCCCACTTTTAATGGCTTTAATGGCCACATCAATGCTGCCAAAGGCGGTGATCATTAGCACCGTGAGGTCTGGGTAATGGGTGCTGGCGTGTTTCAGCAGTTCAAACCCGTCCATGCCCGGCATTTTAATATCACACAGCATGAGGTCAAAGGAGTCTCTGGCAAGAATGTTCACGGCGGTTTCCCCGGAAAAAGCCATGGTGACCTGGCAGTTAAATTCCATTTCCAAGGTGCGCTTTAATAGTCTTGTCATATCTTTTTCATCATCCACAACAAGGATCTGGGCGGGCATTAATAATCTCCTTTATCCGGTGGTGAGGGCAGGGTGATGGTAAATGTAGCCCCTTTGTTTTCTTCACTTTCAGCCCGGATGCGGCCACCGTGTTTTTTAATGATGCCATAACTCACGGAAAGACCCAATCCTGTCCCCTGTCCCACAGGTTTAGTGGTGAAAAAAGGATGGAATATCCGGGTAATATTTTTAGGGCTGATCCCCTTTCCATTATCTTTTACCACAATTACAGCCTCGTCTGAACGGTTTTTCCGGGTGGTGAGAAATATATCCCCTTTTTTGTCCAGGGCATGGCAGGCATTGATTAGCAGATTGATGATCACCTGTCTGAATTCTTGCTCATTTCCCATGACATTGAGGGAACCCTGGTCAAAAAGATCCAGCCCCATGTTGATTTGTCTGAAATCAGCGTGGTTATGAACAAATCCCACCACATCACTAACCACCTGGTTTAAATTGATGATGCCCCATTCCAGGGTGTCCTTGCGGGCAAAGGCCAGCATATCTGAAACCACTGTTTTGCAGTTTTTTACATGTTTTTCAATGATTTTAAGATCATCGTGGTAGGGGGATGCCTCCTTGTTTCCTGCCTCTGATTTGAGCATTAGCTGGGTATATCCCAATATGATGCCCAACGGATTGTTAATTTCATGGGCCACTCCGGCCGACAGTTCCCCCAGGGCTGCCAACTTATCTGCCTGGGCGATCTGTTCTTCCATCTCTTTTTTTTCATTGATGTTTTTAATGATAAAATGAAATGTCTTTGCGCATCCAAAGGCACCATAATCAATACCGCCGGTGATAATTACGTAAAGTTTGTTTCCTTGGGCCCCCTTGAAATAAGTCTCTTCATTGAGAATAAATTCATTTTCCATAATTAACTGACTGATGCGCTGCCAGTCTTGCTCTGAGGAAAATAGCTGGCCCATGGACATGTTGCCCATGACCAGGGTGTCCTTGGTATATCCGGTTATGGCCACCCCTGCGGGGTTGATTTCCCGGATACACCAATGGGCATCTGTGACCAGAATAGTGTCCAGGGATTGTTCAAAAATACGACGACATTTGTGCTCTGATGTGGTGAGCATTTCGGTGCGTTCCACCACCTTTTGTTCCAGGGTCTGGTTCAGGCTCACCAACTGGGCATGGGTCTCTTCCAGGGCCTTGCGGCTGGATAGAATTTTGGTGTTAATGGTCCAGCTCTGGTTGAAAAAAAGGGTCACCAGTCCCACAAGCATGAAAGAGACGGTGTTGATGGTACCACTGTACGGAGCAATGGCAGACCAGGTATGGCCGTGGGATGTGAGCAGGAGTACCTGTTTTAAAATATGACCAAAGGAGCGGGACAGGGCAAAAAGGGTGAGGCCGGAGCAGATCCACACAAGATAAAGAAATATGGCATTGTCCGGTTCCTTTGCCCTTAGTTTACGGGCCTTTAAAAGAGATAGGGTTGCAACGAAGATCATCCCCAGTGACCCCAGGACGTCAATGACCAGAATGGGCGTATAAGGAAATATCATGGGGTTTTCCTTTGAAGTAAATGGGAAAGTCCCCTGTGGAGAAGGAGCATTGCTGGCAGGCAAAGAAGATGATCCAGTCGTAGCAAGTAGTAAAGCCGGGAAAGATCATAATGGGTCTCCAGGGTTTTTATGCGGATGTGATCCATGGATATCAGGGTGGTGGAGATGAAGGAACTCTGGTTATCGAGAAAGTGTACCAAAATAGCATCTATATTCCAGAGGATGAAAAAAAGGGCGCTGTATTGGATCAATCGCCATCCCCTCTCCATGTGAAGTTTTTTCCCCTGGATGGTGAGGATGAGAATGGCCATGGATACCAGAAAAAAAAGATGTCCCAACTGGTGAACCAGAATACCTTCTTTGGTGCTGTGCATTTGGGTGGCGTGGGCCAGACCAGGGATCAAAACAAACATCATACCCATGGTCATTGATGTTTGAATTAATTTTTTTTGCAAAGAAAGGAGTTTGGTCAATGGCTTTTTCCTGGAATATAAGTACCCACACATATGTTTTTCGGCATTCCGCAGACATATATCATTGATATTTAGGCATCCTTCAAAAGTAGTTTACACTTGGGGCGCATTCCCATTTTCCCGGCCCATCATATAACCCATTGATTTCATTAAGCCACCATCCATTGATACAAAATAAAATATCTTGATAAATCAAAGGGTTGAATATCCAACCGGGAAAATGGGAATGCGCCCTTACACTTGTTTAGACCATTGCCCATTTGCAGGGTTTTCTTCAAAAGACTGTAAATTACTTTTGGGGTCATATGAAGAATGCCGATATTTATAAGTTTTATTTGTACTTTTTTTTTGCATCCATGCCATGGCCAGAAAAAGTGCATAAACAAGCAGAAGGGAGATAAAAAACCAGAAAATTGAGGGGATATCCCAGGGAAATACGGGGTGCCCATTGACCATAAAAAGCCCAGGTTTGCCAAACCACTGCATGAGTCCCACCGGGGTAAAGGTCCGATTGACATAGGCCAGGGTGCAAAGGAGTGGCAGCCATGTGGTGATAAGGCTTTTTAGCAAGCCTTCAAAAAAGAGGTCATAATAGGCTCGGTTGAGCTCTGCCTGGTCAATATTTTTGGCAATGGCTCGTCCTTTTTTGGTTTCTGCATGGTTCATGGCTTCTTGACGAAGTTCAAACCAGTGGTCAAAATTTTCTTTCAGTAGGACATATCGCCTGGTGTTGAAGTGTCGTTTGAAAAACCGGGAAAGGATGATACACACCAAGACCAGAAAAAAAATAATCACCTCCGGTCCCAGAAACTGAAGGGGCAGGAGCAGTGCATCCATGAACCCGGCAATATTTTGGATGGCTGCTTCAATTCCGAACCACACATTGTCCAGCATATCATTCATTGATATCCCTTTTTTCTATTGTTTTATCCGGGAAGCGGTGGTGAAACCGTTTCCCGGATGATTTTTCGGAGACGGGGACAGATTTAAAATCTGTCCCCCATCGCATAGGTACAATGTAAAATGATTAGATCCAGATTTCAATCTTAAAAAATCTGAAAAACAGGAAGAACAGCGTGATGGCAAGTATCCACTTGAGTTGAACTTCAGAAAATAAGGTCTGGAGTCGACTTCCAAGCATACCGCCTGCAAATCCACCAATGATGATACTGATGGCAAGCCACATGTCCGGAAGATAACCGTTGAGCAGGTATCCAATAAAAGAACCGATACTGCTGAAACAAGTACCCACAAGGGCAATGGGAACGGCAACATACATGGGAAGTGCCCCAAGGCTTGTCATGGCAGGTACCAAGAGAAATCCGCCACCAATACCAAAACTTCTGGAAACCACACCAATACCAAGACCCAGAATGGCAAACAGCAACGGATTGATTCTGAACTCTTCACCCCAGAACTTAAACCGGTAGTTGGTCAGGCTGGATTCAATGGGCTCAATGCTGCCCATCTCTGCGGCACTGCCCTCTTTTTTAGCCTTGGCAATGGCGGCGTTGAATTTTTGAACCATGGCTTTGATGTTTTTGCGTTTTGCCATGGCCTTGGGGGTCAATTCCTGGAGGGTTTTAATCCCCATGAGTACAACAAGAACGGCCAGCCACTCTTTATAGGTGCTCATGGGAAGGTAGGCAATGGCGTATTTACCCAGCCATACGGAACCAATGAAAATACCAGCACCAAAGGAGAGACCAATGGGCCATGCCACCCGGCGTTCTTTTACGGCAAATCGGTAGAAGGAGCCCAGGGGGGAAAACAGGGTCAAAGCAATATTGGAGGGACGCAGTACGTTGGCTGCATTGATACCAAGAGGACCTGCTGTTTGTACAACCATGGCCTGGAAAGCTGCCATGAGAAGTCCACCTGCGGCACCGATCATGGAAAAATAGGCTCCCACCAGAATGGCACCGATGATGATCCACAGGGGGTTCATGTACCGGCCACCCTTGGTGAGCCAGAATCCTTTGGCTTCCAGGGTGTAACTGCCAATGATTTCCCCGTTGGCAGATACCTCAAAGGCAGTGTCTGGAGGGGTGTGCCTGAAACTTTTAAAGGAAGCCGTGAATTTTCCAGTGGCTTTGTCCAATTGAATGGTGGTTCCCTTGTCCCAGTAGTTGCCGGTGGTTGCAAAATCGGACAAAACGCTTCTGGCAAAGATGGTGACCTTTCCCACCTTGGTGCTCTCTTTGGTGATGGTATTGATACCATAGTCGGTCTCATGGGCAAATTTGTTGAACTTCCACTCTGCCTCATCATTGATGCCGCCCAGCATGCTGCGGGTCTCCTCGTCCATCTCAGACCATTCTTTGAGCTTGAACATGGTGGTGCTGTAAAGACCCCGTTTGCCTTTCTGGGTAAAAAATGAGGGCCCCCCAAATTTTTTATCAATGACAGAACCAAATTTTTCAGGATTTGAGGTGAGCATATAGTAAAGGGCGGGGATACTGGTATCCACGGTGTAACCCCGTTTTTTGGCTTCTTTAGCCAGCTTTACCACCTCGGTTTTACCATCGGTATCCTTAGACGCAAAGCGGACCTTGGATGAAATGCCCAAATAAAGATCGGTTCCTGGTTCAATGGTGCCGGTTATCTGAATCGTATCTCCGGCACTGTAGGTGTCAGCGGACAGGGAAGCTTCAATGCCAGCGGATGCGTTTGCCACGGCAAACAACATGAGCATGGATACAAGTAAAAGACGTGAAACAATTTTTTGCATGTTTTTCTCCTTTGGGTGAACTTTACGGTCTCCTTCATTGGCCCATTGACACGCTTAGGGGAAAAATTCCCATTGGGGAGTTATTTCCATATATAAGCATGAAATACTCTTCTCAGGATATGAAGGATTCCAAATTTAATTGGGTTTTATATTTTTGAAATACAGGTCTTGATCATTAGTTTAATTCACTTTGCAGATTGGTATAACTGCCACGGGCAGACCGTATTCTGGCCCGGGCCTACCCACAACGAAGTATGAAAGTCCGTCAGATTTGCTGGGACTTTCATATAACCTACATGGCTGTAAAACCAGCCACAACTAAAAAAGAAAGTCCTTTAATTTTAGCATGTTGCTGAGACTTTCATATAAACGGGCAGGTCCTGTAGGACACAACGAATATTGGGTCGTAGACGCGGAGCCAAATGATATCATGCCGCCCCCCCCCGACGGGTAATGGGCCCGGCCGGAACCGTTAGACGGCCCAATTGGCCGGTTCCTATTACCCATCGGGGGGGGGCTCTGCTGAGGCTACTTGGACACTTCATTTTCATATAAAATATAGAGATCCACAACCCTCTGATTGTATTTGATTTTTTCATAGAGACATTTAAATACAACTTTTGGGAACCAAACGATGATCACGGCCGAAATACACATTGCTACCTAACTCTTTTTGTCATGTGTGCCCGTTCTGTAAGTGCTTTGTCAGACAGCATCTTTACACAGTTGGGACAATAATTATGATGTTCCTTTACATGGGGCTGGGATATCGTGACATCTTCCACATGGTGAAGAAATCGGGTGGTGGCATACCGTCTGCCGCAGCCTTCGCATCTTTCCAGGGGCAGTTGACAAAACACCTCACCTTTTATGGCAATGGATCTCATGGAATCTTTGTCCGTGGCCGTGATCACATGGGTGGGACAAATGTTGGCGCAGGTACCGCAACCAATGCAAAGGGAGGGGTCTGCCACCACTCTTTTCCCGGATTCATCAGATATCATTTTAAGGGCCTTGGCCTTGACAATATCATTGCATACCCGAATGCACAGTCGGCATTGGATACAGCCATCCGGGGGAGGGGTGACCTCCACATTAAATTCCCGGGCAATGGTTCGGATTCTTTCGGCGTCCGGGGCCATTTGAAGCAGTTTGTTAAACGCCTTGGTTCGTGCCTTTTGAACAAGGGGTGTGTCAGTTTTTACATTAAGACCTTGTTTAACCTTGATAATACAGGAGAGCATAACAACGGGTTTTCCCGAGTGCGACATCACTTCCACACCGCATAGTTTGCAGGCTCCCGATGGCTTTAATGCCGGATGATAGCAGAGGTGAGGAATCTTAATGCCATTTTTTTTTGCCACCTGAATGACGGTTTCACCCTTTTTTGCGGATATGGCTTGTCCATCTATGGTAATGTCAACCATGGAATCTGTTCCTCCTTAATCCTGGGCTGCTTCCTGGAGATCTGTTACATAGTCCTGGAGGTAATGAAGTTCCTGGGTCAATGCACCTACATGGTATTTCACCAGATCTTCCAATCCCAGGATGCCTTTGATGGCAGCATCTTCAATCACCGGCAGATGGCGGATTTTTGCCTTGATCATCATGCCCATGGCATCTTTTATTTCATCACCTGGTTCTGCCACTATAAGGTTGTGGGTCATCACCTCCCGGATCTTTATGTCTGCGGTGGTTTTTTCCGGAAACATCACATGACAGCGTAGTAAATCTCTTTCTGTGAAAATACCGGCAATTCGCTGATCATCCATGATCAGGAGGGCGGAGATGGAATAGCCGGACATGAGCTTCAGGGCTGCTGCCACTGTTTCTTCTTGATCAATGGTATGGAAAGGCCTTTTTTCTTTTTCCAATAATTGTTTTACCTGCATATGTCATCCTTTTTATGTATGTGATTCAAGGGGCCGGAGGCAATCCTGGGGTAACCGGTGGGTTCCCATGCCCTGGAGGCTTACCTCAATAAGTGCATCCGGATCATTAATGGCGGTATCCGGATCGGTGATGATGCCATGGCAACCGATGAAGTCGCCCATGTAGGATTCCCATGCCTCATCTTTGGATGGCTGGTATACTTCTATTTTTTGACCCCTTCGAAATTGCATGCTTCCTCCTTTTTTAAGTTGGGTGTCACAGGATGGGTGGCAACATTAAAAACAGCACTTTGTTCCCTTGAGCAGCTATTGCACAATAGGGCTTTCTGGGTGACGGGTCTGATGCCCTGGGTCTTTTTGTTGACGTAATCCAGATATTTTTGCGGTCCCATGATGGCTCCACAAGATTCGCAATGAACCAGCTTTTGGCGGTTGATTACGGTACCACATAACATTAAAAGCCGCTCGCCGTTTCGATCTTCCATGGTGATTGCATCATTGGGGCAAATGGCCACACAGGCCCCGCAGGCAATGCAGTTTTCTGCGGTTTTGCGAAAATCTGTTTCACCGGGGTTATCAAAATCCATGTAACCAAACTTAAGGGCATCAATGCCCATTTTATCCCGGCACACCTCCACGCATTTGCCACAGCGTCTACAGATATCACAGCGCAGACAGCGTCTGGCCTCTTCTCTGACCATGTTTTCAGTATAGCCAAGCTCTGCCTGTTGAAACATGGTTCTGCGTCGATCAATATTGAGCATGGGCATTTCCGGCCGTTTTAATACCATCTTGGTACTGGCGGGCATTTCTATGTGCTTTTCCCGTCGATACCGTACGGGTACCTTGGGGCTTCTGGGCTGGGGCATGCCGTTGAAATAGCGATCAATGGCTTCTGCTGCCCGTTTGCCACCGCCAATGGCTTCAATTACTGTGGCAGGGCCGGTGACGGCATCTCCGGCGGCAAAGACCCCGTGCTGGGAGGTTTCCATGGAGGCCCGGGCCACTTCAATGGTTCCCCTGCGGGTCCATTGAACTTCCTGGAATTGATCCATGCCATCGGTGTCCACAAACTGGCCAATGGCACTGATCACGGCATCGGCTTCCATGACATAATCGCTGCCCTCAACGGGCATGGGATAGAGGCGGTCGCTGTCCTCTTTCTTAACAAGTTCTCCCTGCAGGCAGTTAAGTCCGGTGACCTTTTCTTCATTTCCCACAATGGCAGTGGGGATGGTGAGAAAGGCAAATTTAATGCCTTCTTCTTCGGCATGTTCCACCTCTTCCACATCCGCAGGCATTTCGGATCGGGTTCTTCGATAGGCAATGGTCACCTCTTTGGCCCCCAGTCTCAGGCTGGTTCGGGCCGCATCAATGGCCACATTGCCACCGCCGATGACCACCACCCGATCCCCGGGAACGGTGCGTTGCCCCAGAGCCACATTTTTAAGGAACATTACGGAGTCAACAACCCCTTTGTCCTTGTACGCTTCTTCACCCTCCAGGCCCAACTGGTAGGATTTATGGGCACCAATGGCCAGAAAAAATGCGCCAAAGCCCTCTTTTTCCAGTGAGTCCCGGGTGACATCTTTGCCAAAAACAGTGTTGTAGCAGATTTCCACACCCAGGGCCGTGATCATGGCCACTTCCCGGTCAATGATCTCCCGGGGAAGGCGATATCTGGGAATACCCACCATGAGCATGCCGCCAGGTACGGGAAGGGATTCGAGTATCCGAACCCCATAGCCCATGAGGGCCAGGTAATAGGCAGCAGAAAGCCCGGCAGGACCCGCCCCCACCACACATACTTTTTTACCGTTCAGCGGTTTTTGGGGGGGATTTGTGTACAACCCATGGGACATGGCCCGCTCTGCGGCAAAGGCTTTTAAAAATTTGATGGACACCGGGGTGTCGATGCGGGCCCGGACGCACATCATTTCACAGGGCCGGGTACATACCAGACCACACACCCAGGGAAGGGGGTTGTCATGGCGGATCACCTCAATGGCTTCGGCATCTTTGCCTTCGGCAATGAGGGACAGATAGGTGGGCACATCAATGCCTGCCGGGCATGCCATCTGACAGGGAGAGGGGGCCAGGCGGATGCAGTCCATGAATGCGCAGTTGCCTGTTTCAATGTGACTTTCAAACACCGGTGTGTGTTTTTCCAGAACCTTTTTTAAATAGGTACCGGTTTTAAGTCCCTGGGGATTCCCCGGATTTTTGAAAAATTCTGCCACCCTGTCATTGACGCCGCTCAGATGGTCTTTGCCAGCATGACCGTTGGAGATCTCTTCCAGTAATTTTAAGATTTCTTCTGAAATCCGTATGGTTCTGGGTTCTGTCAGCGCACCTGAATCCAGTTGCCGGGATAAATGAAGGATGGTGCCATGAACCGGACAGACATTTTCAGCCATGTGAACTCCTTTTTCCATTGAAGATTGCCTGGGATACCCAAAAGTTCATCAGCATGCGAAGCATGTCTGTTGCAACTTTTGGTTGGAAGGCGAGCGCAGCGAGTCCTTCCAACATGGGATTATGACACAGAGTTATCAAGGGCAGCCACCAGTTTTGCATGTCGTTCCCGTCGAATCTGGGTCATGTCTTCCACTTTGCCAAATTTCAGGCATCCACTGATGCAGGTGGTGACGCAGGCCGGATCCAGACCTTCATCAATACGATCCATGCAATAGTCACACTTCACTACCTTGCCTGTCTCCTGATTCCACTGGGGGGCGCCCCAGGGGCAGGCAGATACGCAGGTTTTGCACCCCACACAAAGATCAGGATCAATGAAAACAATACCATCCTTGCTTCTTTTCTGCATGGCACCCGTGGGGCAGGCCGCCACACACCAAGGGGTTTCACAATGGAAACAGGGCATGAAAATATAGGATGTTCTGGGAAGCCCGCCAATGAGTTGGGGACCCACCTGGATGATCTGGCATGGGCGGGGACCTGTGGGCAGGTTTTTATTTGTTTTGCATTGGATTTCACAGGTGCGGCATCCAATACATTGTTTTTCATCCTGGAACAGATAGTATTTACTCATTCATAGCCTCCAAAAGAATTAATTCGCTCCGCTGCTGGTGCCGGAAAATATTTTTAATTCATGTATGCAATAACAATACCATAAAATATAATAATGTTACTATGCTGCCGGGGGGTTCCAGTGTCGGCATAGCTGGTGCGGAATTTTTATGATAGTAGCCACTGACAGCCCCTGTGTTGTCTTTAAAAAATAATGGAAATGGTGCCATGCCTCCCCCGACGGGGGTTCAGGTGTCGGTACTTTGCTGCTGGATTTTCATATAAACGGGCATGTCCTGCTGGACACAACGAATATTGAAAATGATATCATGCCGCCCCCCCCCCGACGGGCAATGGGCCCGGCCGGAACCGTTAGACGGCCCAATTGGCCGGTTCCTATTACCCATCGGGGGGGGGGCTCTGCTGAGGCTACTTGGATACTTCATTTTCATATAACATACATGGCAGTCACCACTGCCACAACGAAAAATGAAAGTCTTTTAATTCCAGCGTGTTGGTGAGACTTTCTTATAAAATGCTCCAAAAAAGTGTAAAATACTTTTGAAGGATGCCGTATATCTTTATTTTGTTTGTAATTGAGCGCATTGATAATCTTGCACTGCATGATTTATATTGCAAAGAATCTTTTCCTTTAAGATACCGGGTTCTTGATTTAATCGGGTTAAAATAGACTGCAATGTTTTTTATGCGGTTATATGGCGTATATATAAATACGGTGAGGGTGTTGAAAATTCATTGAAATCAGCTTAAGATATGGCGGTTTTGATATCAAGGCCTTGTCAACTACCCCTCCTGAATCAGAGATTCAGAAGGGGACTCCTTGGCGAAAATTTGAAGTGGCAATGTTTAGAATCGCCCCCCCCCCCCAATAACTGCCAAGTCAAACCACCGGCACAACACATCGTGAAAATGCTTTATGGAAGTACCATTTGGGGAGGATTCCCATTAAACCCCAAACTCGGTACCTCTTAACCGTTTTTTAGGGGGGAGTATTAAACTTGTATAAACAGGAGAACAAATTCATGGGCGCAGGTGGAACAGAAGGCGGAGCAGGACGGTTTTTTTTGGGGTTTATAATGATGTGCGCGGGCTTTTATATGCTTTTGAGCGCCATTACCATCAGATCTGGTTTTCATATGGGGCTTGGCATCTATGGTTTTTCCATGATGGGGGGACAATTCAATGTTACCAGCGGCATGATTTTCATTCCCCTGATACTGGGGGTGGGGATGATTTTTTATAATGCCCGTAATATGATTGGCTGGCTTGTGTCCCTGGGGGCGTTGGGGTCATTGATTTTTGGTGTGATTTCAACGTTGAGGATGGGGTTCCGCACCATGAGTGCTTTTGATTTGATAACCATTCTTGTGCTGGCCTTTGGGGGGCTGGGGTTGTTTTTAAGCTCACTTCGGGGAACCGGGGCAGGTGATTCCAAAGAGAAATAGAGTCTTTCCTTGATGGGGCAGGCCATCCATGTTAGATTCCAACCACTTTAATCATTGAAACTGAGGAATAAAACATCAACATGCCCAATGCCATGGACATTAATATCAAAGATGAAGTTGCAGCTCTGAATCTTGGTAAAAAAATAAAAAAACTCCGGACCATGAGGGGCTTTACCCTCCAGGCCGTGTCTGATTTGACTGGTTTGTCCAAGCCGTTACTCTCCCAGATTGAGAACAACATAGCAGCCCCTCCCATTGCCACACTCATCAAAATTTCCACGGCATTGGGGGTGAAGATCAGTCATTTTTTCCAGGATCACTCCATGGATCACACCCGCATCGCCGTGGTGAGAAAAGACCAGCGGTATGGGGTCAGAAAGCTGTCCCACCACAACTATAGTTCAGACATTGGATATCGATACGAGTCCCTGGCCTATCCCATGGCAGACAAACAGATGGAACCCTTTATTGCAGAAATTGAGAGCCGCCGGGATGACGAGCTGCTTTACAATAATCATGTGGGGGAAGAGTTTATGTTTCTTTTGGAGGGGCAGTTGGAGTTTCGCACGGTAAAACAGACCCATGTGCTGGACAAGGGGGATGCCATTTATTTTGATTCCAGCATTCCCCATGCTGTCCGAGGGGTGGGGGGCATTGCAAAAATTCTTGTAATTGTATTTACCCCCCGGTCGTAATCGTGTGGTCGAACAGATATCCAGAAGGTATAAAAAACTGGAACTGAAATCCACCCCGTCGCCAGGGAACCGTTCAGTTTCAGGTTTTTTGCATAGTGCCACCTTGTACTGGAGATAATTGCCAGATTTTCGTTCAGGCACTACATAAGACCCAGGGTGGTGTCCTGCCCAATGTGTTTTTTCTGGGGTAAAAGCACGGTGAAGGTGGTTCCCTTATTTACTTCGCTCTCCACGTTGATGTATCCCCCCAGTTTATCCACAATGCCCTTGACAATAGGCAATCCCAGGCCGGTGCCAGTGATGAAACGGGTTTTGTCATTTTTTACCCGGTAAAAGCGGTCAAATATTTTATCCATGTATTTGGCATCAATCCCAAACCCATTGTCCATGACCCGAACCCGGATATTGTTTCCGGTGACATCACAGCTAACATTGATCTCTCCCCCTTCCTGGGTGTAGTTGATGGCATTGGAGATAAGATTGCCAAACAGACTTTCCAGGGCCATGAAATCTGCGGTGATGGGGGGGATGGGGGATGCTGGTGGGGTTACCTTGAGGGTCTGGGTCTTTGCCAGGGCTCTGGCATTTAAAAATTCACCAATGCCTTTGAGCAGTTCATCAACCTTTACTGGGGTGGATTCCCGGGCCGATGAAATACCCGCTTCAATGCGGGACAGATCCAAAAGATCCCCAATGGTGGAGATCAAGCCTGCGGTCTTTTCCTTTGCCCGGGACAACATGTATTGATCTTCTTTGCTGGAGTCCCCGTCTTTTTCGTTCATCACTATTTTTAATTGTTCATGGATGGTGGAAAGCGGGGATCTGAGTTCATGGGTCACCTTGGCCACAAATTCTGATTTTAACAGATCCAGAGCCTTCATGGCGGAGATGTCCATGATGTTCACCACTGCTCCCAGACACTCTCTTTGTTCTCCCAGCACCGGCCGACACCGGGCCAGGAAAAATTTTCCATTGTTGATGTCAATTTCATGGGCTGGGATGTCGGTGTAATCAATGTATCTTCCCCGGGAAATGTCAATGATCAATTGGCAAAGGTCAGGATCGTCAATGAAATCTTCAATGGGTAATCCCGGTTTTTTATCCGTGTCAATGTCCAGATGATGGTAACATGCCGGGTTGATGAGCACCACATTACCCTCGGGGTTGGTGACCAGCACCCCATCGGGAAGGGATTCAATGATGGTGTGGGTTCGGCTCTGTTCTGTGTGCAGATCTGCCAGGGTTCTTTTTTTGTCCCGGGCAAGTTTTTCCGCCTCCAGGGCCAGTTCAATTTTTTCCCTGGCCCTGGATACGGTGATCCTGAGTTGTTCGGGCTGGTAGGGTTTAGGAATAAAATTGTAAGCCCCCAGCTGCATGGCTTCAATGGCGGTTTCCACCGTGGCATAACCGGTGATGACAATGACAATGATTCCCCGATCCATGGCCATGATCCGTTTCAGAACCTCCATGCCATCCATGCCGGGCATTTTCATGTCCAGAAGCACAATGCCCACGGGCTGTTCCTCTAAAAGGGCAAGTCCCTCATCTCCCCGGGATGCCATGAATACTTCAAAATTCATGCGGGTAAGGATACGCTGGGCACCCTCTCTGAGACTTTGTTCGTCATCAATAACCAGAATTTTGCCGGGGTCCAACGTATTCATGGCGAATTCTCCTCATCTTAAATTTCTCTATCTTAAATTTCCCCTAACGCTTTCATGAATTCAGCCGGGGGGACATCCACCCGGGTCCATAATATCAAAGTCCGCCGGGCAGAATGGGCCAGGGGGATCAGCCCATCAACGAACCGAATGTCCAGCTCCCGGGCTTTTTGCTCCCAAAAGTTGTTTTCTCTTCCATAGTTAAGATCAATGATTAACTGGCAGTTCTTAAAAGACTGACGTCGGATAAATTCATAAAATGGGGGGGAATCCTCCGGGGCCGAGATGGGGGTGGTATTAATAATAATCTGGGCCTGGCTGGGGTTTTCATCAAGGCGTTCAAGGTTCGTGGGGGTGCCACCGATTTTAGTGACGATATCTTCCACCCTTGTTGCCGTGCGACCGGCAATGTCAATGGCATCGGCCCGCAACCAGTTCAGGATAAAAATGACGGCCCTGGCCTCCCCTCCAGAACCAAAAATAAGGGCTTTTTTGCCGGTTACATCAAATCCAACCTCCTCCAGGGTATCCATAAACCCGATGGCATTGGTGTTATACCCCTTGAGTTCATCCCCATTACGAATAATGGTGTTGACAGCACCAATGATATTGGCCCCTTCAGATAGAATGCTCATGTGGGGAATCACCAATGATTTATAAGGAATGGTGACATTGGCACCACTGAAGTTCAATGCCCTGAGAGCCAGCATGGCAGAACCTATCTGGTCGGGCATCACCTTTAGTGGTACGTAGGCTGCACTAATGCCGATTTTTTTAAAAATAGCATTGTACAGGGCCGGTGACTTTGATCGGAATGCCCTTTCATCGCTGAGTATGCAAAAAATTTTCATTGTATGATGGGAGGCCCTTTCTCAAGGCAAAATTTTGCCAGATTTTACGAAAAAACCCGGTGGACAGCTTTACAATACATATCTGCTGTCCCCCCGGGGAGAATAACAACGCATCCACCTGTTATGGCAGGTGACCCACATGATAATAAAGCCAGGCAACATTGCGGGATGGGGATTGATAGCAACACCAGCCATTTGATGAGCCTCAGACTTATGTTGGCTCACAAGTTATAATGGATGGCCAATGTTTAACAAAGGATTGAAATCAACCTTGCAAATCGACACACTCCTTATGATCAATCCCCGGTGTGCAATATCTCATGGGGCTAACTCATGAAACCAGCGCCTTGACGCTTGCTGTAATCTCTTCTGCAGAGGCGGGTTTGGGAAGATAATCGTCCGCTTCCATGCTCATGCCATCGGCATGGGAATACCGGGTGGATCCCACATGATCTGCCACGGCGGTGAGCAGGATGATGGGGATATCGCGGGTTTTTTCATCTCCCTTAAGTTCAGAGCAGACCTCATATCCGTCTTTTTCCGGCATCATTACGTCCAGGACAATTGCATCTGGCGGATTGGCCTTTATTTTTTCCATGGCTTCCACGCCATCGTAGGCCACCTCTACTTCAAATCCCTCCCGGGCAAGATTGGATTGAACAATTGATGCAAAATCGGGTTCATCGTCAACAACCAGTATTCTTTTCTTGTCGCTCATAAGTGATCTCCCTGTAAATGATTAATAGAGCTTGATGATTCTTTCTCTTTTAAGGGTATCATGGGATCTGATTTGTATTGAGATATATGTGTCGTTTTTTATGCAGGTAACCGTTCTGGATTACAAGCCAGAAACCCTTTTTTCAATACCTTGTTCAAAAAAATCGTTCATCAAGTAAAAAGGGGTGAAAGGTGTGACATTTTTTTTGATTTGATGGTCTAAATGGAATTTAAAAAATAATCCATAATTAATTTATATAGGCAGCAGTTCGTCATGTCAACCAAAAACTTAGTAAAAGATATCGTCTACGTTTCCAGACTTCTCAGGGGGAGTTTGATGTGAAACCGTGCACCGGATTTCGTCAGGTTTTCAGCCATGATTTTACCATGGTGACTTTCAACAATGCCGTAGGCCATGCTCAGGCCCAGCCCCGTGCCTTTGCCCTCCTCCTTTGTGGTGAAAAAGGGTTCAAAAATACTGGATAACACCGCTTCCGGGATGCCAGGGCCGGTATCTGTTATGGTGATTTGAAGCATCTCCTCATCTGCCTCCATGAAGGTCTTTACCACCAGACGTCCCTTTCCCTCCATGGCATCGGCGGCATTTAGTATGATATTCATGAATACATGGTTAAGTTGCTGAATGTCCGCAGGAATGTCAGGGATGGATTTATCATAGTCTTCAACGATGATAATGTTTTGAAAAATTGACTGGTTCCGTAGTAAAAAAAGGGTGCGGGCGATGATTTTATTGACGTTATGGGGTCTGACTTCCCGCTGGGTCTGACGGGCAAATTCCAGCAGTTCCTTGACGATGTCACTGCATCGCTGGGCATCGCGTTGGATTCTCAACAAATCATTGGTGGCATCCTGGGAGAGTTCATGCTCTTCCAGCATGAGTTGGGTGAACAGGGTGATGCCCCCCAGGGGGTTGTTCAATTGATGGGCCACGCCTGCGGCAAGCTTGCCCAAAGAGGACATTTTCTCGGCCTGGAGCAGTTGAATCTGAGTTCTTTCAAGTTCGGCTTCCATTCGTTTGCTTTCGGTGAGATCGTGGAAAAAACCGATACTGGCCACTTCATTTCCGTCTTCGTAAACAATGGAGGCATTGAGACGAATGGGGGTTGAGGTGCCATCTTTTCGTATGGTCATCTGCTCAAGGGATTTTACGATACCCTTCCCCCCTTTCTCATGACTTCTCATTTTTTTCATGATTTTTTGTGCGTCACCCGCCGGGTAAATTTCCCGAATATTCAAATTCTCCATGGCGTCTTTTTTGGAATAACTGGTTATTTTTGTGGCCGCTTTGTTGAATATGAATATATTTCCCGTCATGTCAGCCGCAATGACACCGTCCACGGCATTATCAATGAGATTTCGCAGGAAAATATTGGAAGTGAGTCTTTTTTCGTCAAATTTAGCCAGGGGAGGGAGATCAAAATCCAGGATGACAATGGCTTTTTCCAGGGAGTTGCTCTGATCAATGGGAAAGGCATAAAGGCAGGAGCAGGTATTTTGGGTATCTTTCAGGGAAATATGTCTCAGTGCCGGTTTGCCGGTTCGCAGCACTTCGGTGGCCGGACAATTTATGCAGGGCGTGGGGTTGCTGAAAAGCAACTCATGGCAGCAGGGTGCGTCGTCTGGCATGGGGGACGCATGTATTTCATCCATTTCTCCATTGATGGCAACAAGTTTGTAGGCCGGAGAGATAATGATGATTTGTTTTTTGATTGCTTCAAGGGCTATATTGAGGTCATTCTTTTGCGATTTCAATCTATTATCCATGACATTAACCTAAGATGCATTTGTGGTGTAGTTTTGGTCATTCCCCGGAGTTGATTATAAAAGTGCCACCCTGGAAAATCGCTGACCCTTTAGCTTAGGGATCGTTGACATTATTTGTGGAGATGGCCAGTATATAGCCGTTTTATAATTAAATCAGGCCGAAAGAATTGGGAGAAAATTTCACGGAGGGGTCAGCCTTGTTTGATTCATGTTATAGGACATCTTATTTTGCGTGTCAAGTCAATCATTGATTGAAAATAAAGAAATGAACATCGTTTATTTTGTATGTTTTGTTTTTTTGAATAATAACTCAATATACTTGACTTTTTTACTTGAATCTGGAAATGTGGCCATGTTCTGCATATATATAGGGACTGCTTGGAATGGAGTCCAAGAATTTCAGGGGTTATATACGCCATGGAAAAATGCATGGACAAGCAACTAAGATATTTAAATTATTGCTTTATTATTATTTGTAGGCCCAGCTATCTGAAATGGGTAAATTTGCACAGGAAGGTGCATGGTTTATTGTCTTTTTGTCTGAAAGGGACATTTTTGATAAAAATGCGATAAACCCTTCACGGAGCCCGTTCGTAAAAACACCCGTTTTAAAGGTTGAGTTATAGATTTCAGGGATAAAATTATATGTTGTCTGTATAACAGGAGGATTCATGATTGTAGCAGAGAGAAAACCCTTTGATGAGATCAAAGATATGGTGTCAAGGTATAAAAAGGTTCTCACCGTGGGCTGTGGAACCTGTGTCGCCGTATGTCTGGCTGGAGGGTCCAAGGAAGTGGAAACCTTGAATGCCGAGTTAAATCTGGCATTTGGCAAGGGCGGTGTTGAGTTGGGTGCAGCGACATTGGAGCGCCAGTGTGATATGGAGTTTCTTGATGAGCTGGAATCCAAAGCAGGGGAGTATGATGCCTTGCTTTCCATGGCGTGCGGTGCAGGTATCCAGTTTCTGGCCCAGCGCTTTCCCGATAAACCCGTACTCCCGGCAGTGAATACCAGCTTTATTGGTGTGAATCTGGATGTGGGCTGGTACGAGGAAAAATGCCGTGCCTGCGGTAATTGTGTGCTGGATATGACCGGTGGTATCTGTCCTGTGACCATGTGTGCCAAAGGTCTTTTCAATGGTCCTTGCGGCGGCACCAACCAGGGATCCTGTGAAATTGATCCCGATCAGCCCTGTGCATGGTTTCAGATTTACGAGCGACTGGCGGCCCAGGGACGTCTGGATCAGATTATTAAACTGTCTCCTCCCAATGACTGGAGTAATCAGAAACCTCGAAAAGTGATTCAGCCAGGCTACGAAGCGCGCGTTAAAGCCCTTGGTTAAACAGATCCGGTGATGCAACATATTTGATGGTCTCGTAAACGGGCTGATTCTTAATTTTTTTGGCATATCATGTTGTTATTTGAATTTGTTTTTATGCAACATGGTTGATGCAAGATGATACTATGTGAAAATCTGGAATCAACTTCTCAGGGATCATCATATTTAATAAATTCAGGGAGAAAAGAATATGAAATCAGGAAGTAAACTGGAAAGAACGCTTGAGGCGGGTCATTTTGCCTTTACCGGGGAAGTGGGACCCCCACGGGGTGCGAATGTGGAGGCGTTGCGTGAGAAAATCAGACCCTTGAAGGGCATGGTGGACATGGCCAACGTCACCGACAACCAGACTGCCATGGTCAGAATGTCTAGCTGGGCTGCCTCCATGATCTGTCTGGAAGAGGGCGTAGAGCCCAATTTTCAGATGGTATGCCGTGACAGAAACCGTCTGGCCATGCAGGCGGATATCCTGGGTGCCTATGCCCATGGACTTCGCAACATGCTCTGCCTTTCCGGGGATCACCAGACCTTTGGGGATCATCCCCAGGCCAAGGGTGTTTTTGATATTGATTCCATGCAGTTGATCAGCATGGTGAAAAAAATGCGTGACGAAGGAAAATTTCTGGGTGGTGCAGACATTGATGTCCCCCCCCAAATGTTCATTGGAGCTGCGGCTAACCCCTTTGCCGAGCCCTTTGAGTGGCGGGTTCACCGTTTGGCCAAAAAAATTGCCGCCGGTGCCGATTATGTTCAGACCCAGTGTATCTACAACATGCCCAAGATGAGAGAATGGGTACGCCAGGCCAATGAGATGGGATTGACGGACAAGGTGTACATCCTTGCCGGTGTCACCCCCATGAAGAGTATTGGTATGGCCCGGTACATGCAGAAAAAAGTACCTGGCATGGACGTACCCGAAGAGTTGATCAAACGACTCCAGGGCGTTGATAAGAAAAAGGTGGCCGACGAGGGCATCAAGATTGCCTGTGAGCAGATTGAAGAGTTCAAGGAGACAAAGGGTGTGGCCGGCGTTCATCTCATGGCCATCGAGTGGGAACACAAGGTTCCTGAAATTGCTGAAAGAGCCGGAGTACTGCCAAGGCCTGAAGTTTAAACCCAAGAGAAGGAGTTTCCAAATTGAATAGTAAAACCGGAAAAGTGATGGTCATTGGTGGCGGTATTGCCGGTCTCACTGCTGCCTGGGAGCTTTCCAGGCAGAATATCAATGTGGAGTTGGT
>Ga0307929_1000561_pt1 | contig 35144 bp, 30 predicted proteins | sample AceLakmetage1330_FD_203160 | JGI IMG/M metagenome (GOLD analysis project Ga0307929, IMG submission 203160) | Saline water microbial communities from Ace Lake, Antarctica - #1330 | ecosystem: Environmental > Aquatic > Non-marine Saline and Alkaline > Saline | place: Antarctica: Ace Lake...
AATAAAAAGAGTATGTTGATCCTCTTCCCAAAAACCGGCATTGGATTAGGTTACTTGCTGAAAACAAGATCCAATCTGAAATGGGTTGAAGTGAAATTGGAACCTTCAACAGGAACAACATCAATACCGTGAATGCTTCCCATCATAAATCTGTAAAATTGCATGGCAATAAACATTAGGGACTTCATCAGAATAAAACTACCCACTTTCAAACTTAATGGTCAATATTTACAGGATATTTTAAATGAAGTCGGGTAGATTATTTATCATGAAATCCCTTATTGACATAAAGTGGGTATGAGTATAAAAAATAATGATTTTGTTTTTTAACTTATTTGGCACTTATTCAACCCAAAGGTGTTTGATGCCACCACGGTCTTTCTGTATTAAGGGGTTTATTTTGTCAGGGGATTATTCACCATCTAATGGACATGGTCAGGGTTAAAATATGAAATTTTTACCTTCCCAGCTATTGTTTTTTTTCCAGAATAAAACTACCAGGAAAAACCTGATCCTTCTGGCCAAGTTCATCGTTTTTATTCTCTCCATCGTTACTCTGTACAGCATTTTGTTTCATACGCTAATGCTCTATGAGGGCAGACAATACAGTTGGGTGACGGGCCTGTACTGGACTCTTACGGTGATGTCAACGCTGGGGTTCGGGGATATCACTTTTTCCACGGATATGGGACTGCTGTTTTCTATTATGGTACTTAGTTCTGGTGTTATTCTGCTTTTGATTATGTTGCCGTTCACCTTTATTCAGTTTTTCTATGCTCCCTGGCTGGAAGCACAATCAAAGAGCCGTACCCCCCGGGAGTTACCGGAAAACACCTCGGGCCACATCATCATTACAAGCCTTGACCCCATAACTGAAAAACTCGTTACCAAACTCAGAAAAAGGGATTTTGAGTATGCTCTCGTCGTGGGTGAGTTGCAGCAGGCAGCGGAGCTCTATGATGCAGGGTACAGAGTGATTGTGGGTGAGCCGGATGATCCTGAAACCTATCACCGCCTTCGTGCTGAAAAAGCCGCCCTGGTGGTGGCAACAAGTGATGACATGATCAACACCTCTGTTGCCTTTACCGTCAGAGAAATTACCCGCAGCGTGCCCATCGTCACCAGTGCCAATCATGAAAATTCCTTGGATATTCTCCAATTCCCCGGTAATATTCATGTTTTTCAATTTTCCAGAATGCTCGGTCATGCATTGGGCAATCGAACGATCGGGCTGGGAAGATCGGTAAATTTTGTCAGCAATTTCGATAAGCTGCACATTGCAGAGATTCCAGCAGTGCAGACCTTGCTTTGCGGTAAAAATCTGATTGATATCGGGATGCGTGAAAAGACCGGGGTTACGGTTGTCGGGCTCTGGGAAAAAGGCAGATTTCATTTGCCGCGGCCAGAGACGGTTATCAGCGCAACGACCCTGCTATTGCTTGCAGGAACCGAACGACAACTTGGCAGATTTGAGGAAAGGTATGCCATTCGAGAAGAGATGCATGCAAAGGATACTCCGGTGCTTGTTCTTGGCGGTGGTCGTGTGGGGGTCGCTGTTGTTGAAACCCTGGAAGAAAATGATATCAGCTACAGGGTCGTTGAGAAGCGTAGTTCTCTGACTGTGGGTAAAGGGGAAAGATATATCCAGGGGGATGCTGCGGATATAAAAATTTTAGAACGTGCCGGAGTGCTGGAGGCAAGGACCATCATCATCACCACCCACAATGATGCCATGAACATTTACCTGGCATTTTACTGCCGCCAGTTACGCCCCCAGGTTCAGATTATCAGCCGGGCAACCAACGAGCGGAGTGTCTCAAAGCTGCACATGGCCGGGGCAGATTTGGTGTTGTCCTATGCTTCAATGGGGGCAAACGCTATTATCAATGTTCTGAAAAGTGACGAGATTTCCATGTTTACCGAAGGATTGAACATTTTCAGGCTGCCCATGCCCACCTCCCTTGTGGGTAAAAATTTGGTGGCAAGCCAAATCAGACAAAGAACAGGCTGTTCGGTGATCGCCATGAAATCGTCGGGGAATCTGATTGTCGGTCCTGATCCTTTGATTGCATTGAAAAAGAACGAAGAATTGATTCTTATCGGCACAACCGAGGCAGAACAGGCATTTCTTGATCTTTTCTAAGGATCGAAGCTCAACTACCCTGAGCTACAGGTTCAGGCATTCCCCCTGAAAACGCTTCCCAAATTTGGCATCGACTCTATCGGGGAGATGCAAGCCGCAGTCAAAAAGGGCTTGCCTGGGACTGAGCCTTGTTAAAGGCTGCTCAAAATATGATAAAAAAGTTTGAGCTGTGCGGGTAGGTCATCGCTGAACCTATTTGGACTGGGGCCTCAGTGTATTTGGTACTTAGGCTGTATTCATCAGTGCAAAAAGGCTGTTTAATTGGCGAAGGTATTGAGTAATAATATCATTCTAAAAAGTTTAAATCACGCAGGCTTGCCAAAGGGACAGCATTGGATATGCATTGACTATTATTTAAAGATGAAGCATTATGAGTTAGTCAAGGTCGGGCAAATTATGTTTTAAATATTTACCTGTTATGAAAGGAGAACCCAAATGAACAAGATGAAAGTAAGGGAATTGATGCGACCACTTGAAGAGTTTCCCCACATTTCCAGCCAGGCCACTTTCATGGAAGCGGTGGAGGCATTGGAAAAAGCTGATCAGGAATACAAATCCGGTAAGGCTTCGCAAAGGATACTGTTGGTCTATGATGGGACTGGAAAAATCGTTGGAAAAATGTCTCCCATGGATGTAGTCCAGGGTCTGGAGCCTAAATATCTCGACATTGATATCCCGCAATCCACTTCTATTCCTTTGCTGATGCAAAGGATGCACAAGTCGGTAAAGAAAGAGCTTCGATTATGGCAGCCACCCCTTGGAGAGCTTTGCAATAAAAACCATCTCGTCAAAATTCATGAATTTATTAAGATGCCGACTCCTGATCATATGGTCAGCATCGACGATAAAATGGATAAAGCCTTCCATCTTTTTGTCGTCGGACGTCACGATTCCCTTTTTGTCCAGGACGGGCAGGATATTGCAGGTCTGATTCGGTTTTCAGATGTTTATAAAAAAATCATAGAAGTGATGAAAGAGTGCCCACTTCCGACATAGGTTCTCTTACTGGTGAGAGAACCACACTTCTCGTTTCTGTTCTTCTGATAAGATTTAAATAGTGTAACGCTTTTTGAGGATTCCATTCTATGTTTATGTCTGTCAATAATCTATAAAATCAGCACCTTGTGTTTAAGGTATAATTAGTAATAGCTTAGAAATAGTACACCAAATCTTAAATCTATCGGGGGATAACGCAACTGAAACACACCTGATGTTCAAAGGTTTGTTTCACGAATAATCCAGAGGAATTTATGATTAGGTGTACTAGTGTAACGCTAATTTATTTTTCTTGTTTTTCAGCTATATTTAAGGGGCTACCGATACCAATCCCCAAAGCCGTTATAATCAGGAATTTTATTTAATTCGGTTCTTCCACTTGGACTTTGCCAGTGCCCGCATATCTTTATTCACATCCAACTCGTCTATTATTTCCATGCCAAGTAAGGTCTCTACGACATCCTCAAGGGTCACGATACCGGAAGTTCCGCCATACTGGTCGCTGACAAGGATGAGATGTTCCCTTTTATTGAGCAGGAAATCATACAGGGCCGGAAGCGGCATGGCTTCATAAACCGGGTGGATTTCTCTTTTCAAATCCGAAAGCATTCTTCCATGTTCATCCCGGGTAGATGCTTCCAGGATTTCATCTTTCATGACATATCCGGTGATCCTGTCAATACCTTCCTTAAATAACGGAATTCTTGAAAATATCATATCCGGATGCTGCTCAAGCACTTCATGGATTTTCATATTTTCATTTAATGCAAAGACAACGGTTCTTGGCGTCATGATATCTTTTACACGAAGGGAATTGAAACGAAACAGGCTTTTTAAAATTCGGGCCTCCTGATCCTTAATCCCACCTGATTTTGCTCCCAGTTCCGCCATTGCCGTAAACTCTTCCTTGCAAAATGGGTCGTCACTTTTTTTGGGTGAAATCAACACGGTAATATACCTGGACATCCACACAAACGGGAACATAATCAGAATCAGATAATGCAGACAAACACAGACCGGTTTGGTCAGTTCTCGCCAATACGAGGCTCCCAAAGACTTTGGAATGATCTCGGAAACAATCAGGATCAGCAGTGTCAGCATAGCTGAAATAACACCGACATATTTATTTCCAAACAGGGCTGTTGCCTGGGCCCCTGCACCAGTCGCACCCACGGTATGAGCAATTGTGTTTAAGCTGAGAATGGCTGATAAGGACTTGTCCACATCCGTTTTAAGGCGGTGAAGCAATTGTCCGTCTTTTTTATTTTTTTTGTTGACCAGAAAAATATATGAATGGGGAATACTAAGAAAAACCGCCTCCATCAGGGAACATAGGAATGAAAAGAAAAGGGCTAAAAAAACATAAAAAAAGAGAAGTGTCATTGATCCTCATTGATTAATTTTTGTAAATGCTTCATACTTATGCATTTTGTAATCTATTGATTTAAAAAACACAAGGTTTTTCGGTGCCACTTGCCGTCAATCCTTAGTGTTCACGCATCTGTGGATATGAGTTTTTACACTAATCCGCGAGCGATGAGCCATTCATTTTTAATATATAGAATGGGGAGATACATGCTTGAATTTGATTATTGGAAACTGCTGGCTGGCCTGGGCGTATTCCTTTTTGGAATGCAGCTTCTTGAAACTTCGGTCAAAGACCTGTCTGGAAAAGCCTTCAGGAAAATTATCCGAGATTACACCAACACGCGTTTAAAGGCCATTGCAAACGGCACGCTGGTTACCGCTCTTTTGCAGAGCAGTTCTGCTGTTTCTCTCATGGTGCTTGCCTTTGTCGGTGCCGGCATCATGAGTATGGAAAACGCGATCGGTGTTATCCTTGGCTCCAATATCGGAACAACACTGACAGCCTGGATTGTTGCTACGTTAGGCTTTAAAATTAAAATTGAAACCCTTGCCCTGCCTTTCCTTGGTTTTGGTGGTATCGGATTGATATTGTTTAAACCTGGCACAAAGCTCTACCATATCAATCGTCTGATGATTGGTTTCGGATTTCTATTTCTTGGCCTGGCCTATATGAAGACAAGCGTGGAGACTTTTTCACAAAACTTTAATCCAGGACAGTTCCAGAACCTTGCTCTGTGGATGTGTCTGGCTATTGGAACCCTCATCACAGCACTCATGCAGGCCAGTGCTGCAACCATTGCCATCACTCTGGCAGCATTAAATAGCCAGCTAATGACTTTTGAAATGGCTGCGGCCATGGTCATCGGTTCCAATATCGGCACCACTGCCACAGTGCTTTTAGGAGCCATTGGAGGGACACCTCCCAAAAAGAGAGTGGCCACAAGCCACCTGTTTTTTAATCTGGTGACTGGACTCATCGCCTTTTTTGCCTTGCCAGTGATGATTATGGTCGTTGAATTATTTGTGGATGTCTCAACCAATGGATTGGTCGGGCTTGCCCTGTTCCACACCGTGTTTAATATTACAGGCGTCTTGGTTTTTCTACCAATTGTCGGAGTGATGACGACTTATCTTGTCAAATTTTTTCCTGAACATAAAGAACAATTATGTGTTCATATCTCCAATACACCCATAGAGGAAGTTGAAGCGGCAGTCATCGCCCTTAAAAACGAAATTATTCATCTGCTTCAAGAGTGTCAGCTATACACGTTACGATTACTTCATATTGATAAAACGCTTGTTTTTGAAGAGCCCCTGCACTTTGAAAAATGCAAAAAAAAACGACTACCGATTGAAGACTTTTACAGCGATATCAAGGATCTACATTCCTCCATTATTGCCTATTACTCGCTTATTCAAACCCAAAAACTTGATGAGGCTGTCTCTCTGGATCTGGAAAGAGCCATTCTTGCATCAAGAAACATTATGAACTCTGCAAAAAATTTTAAAGGAATTAGGCCGAACTTTGATGAATTTGAATCGTCTGACTCGGCTTTTCTCAACCGCCAGTATGACCTTTTTAGAAAACGGCTGGTTGTCCTGTATCATGGAATAAATGACGTGGTTTCTCTAAATGATGGCCAATTACAGTATGATATCATCATCAAGGCTTTTGCCAATGTTGAACAGGAAGATAATCGGTTCATTCAAAGCATCGTCCAAACATCCTGTAGCAACCAAAACGAGCACCTGGATCTGTCCACCCTGTTTCTGGTAAACCGGCTTTTTACTCAGGCCTGCAGAATGATAATCTTTAGCATCAAAGATTTGAAACTCACACAGGAAAAGGCCGGTGATTTTGATAAAGCCATTGATCCTGGATTCAAACCACGACCGGCAGCTACACAAATCCCTGATAAAAAAATTTAATTTTTATAACCCAAATGTCCTATCGAACACAATGAATATAGAAAATGGTATCATGCCGCCCCCCGAGGGGCAATGGGCCCGGCCCGGGACCGTAGACGGCCCAATTGGCCGGTTCCTATAACCCATCGGGGGGGACTATGCTGAGGGTAAGTACCCACACATATGTTTTTCGGTATTCTACAGCCATATATCATTGATATTTATGGGTTTTATTTTGAGAAATATATGCCCGGGTACTTACTTGGACACTTTATTTTCATATAACCGCCACGGGCAGACCATATTATGATTTTGTCTGCCCACAACGAAGCTTAAAAATCCATCCTGGTTTATCGGGACTTTTTTATCAAAATAATTTTACAAGCAGAACTCCGGATATTTTCGATTTTTTGCCATATTATTAATGATCAAAGCAACGATCAACATGATCGCCACACCAAGCGCCACAGGGATCAATACACACAAAAACCCCAGGTCATGTATTTTGTCACTGCCGATCACGGCTATCAATGCTGCTGCTGCTGCTGCTGCTGCTGCTGCTGCTGCTGCTGCTGCTGTTGTTGTTTTTGATACCCAGATGCGTCTTCTTACAAAAAATATTTTGGAACGTTTTGGTTATCATGTGGACTGTGTCAGCTCAGGTGGAGCCGCACTGGATTACGTAAAGGATACCCGGGTTGATCTGGTTCTCCTGGACATGCTCCTGGAACCGGGTATCAATGGCTGTCAGACCTATGAGGCCATGATCAAGATTCATCCCGGTCAAAGGGCCGTGGTTGCCAGTGGATTTATAGAGATCTATTTCTATTTTAGGATCCACATGCAAAAAATTTCTGATCTGTGAACCATAAAAGCATATGCCCTTTGTACTTTTATTTTTCACTGCATAACGTCAAGCTCACCTGCCGCGCCCTTGACTTACGGATTGAGTCGGGCAGGCTTGCGGTCAGGTGAAGCGACTGGTTGTGGGGGGTAAGAATAATTGATACTATATTAAGCAAGGAATTCTATTATTTTCTTTAGTTCGATATATTCATTTAGGCAAATATCGTTATGTCTTATATGAATAACAAGTTCAGAACATGGTCGTTTCTTTTTTGATCTATCAATAAAAGATTGAACAATATAAAGGATGGATTCAACATTTCTGTTAAAGACTTTTGAAATACCTGAACCAAATGGGACTATATTTAAGATACCATTGTCGGTTTCATTTTCTGCTTTATCCCATAGGTTGTTTATTGCTTTGTGAATATAAGAAATGTTAGATTTTATACTCTCATGGCCATTTTCTTCACTGACTTTTGTTATAGCCATCAAAAATATTTTTCTCTCCCTATTTATATCAAAACTTGCGATTGTCCCTATAGGGTAAGATTTGTTTTTACCTCTACTGACTACAGTAGATTCAGAGTTTATATTTGCAAGAGATGTTGAGAGTTTTTTTTCAACGATTGAATTGTCACTATCGAAAAAAAAATCAATTATTTGTCCTAACAAACTTTTTTTAGAAAGAATATCTAAAGTCGTATTGAAAAAATTACTTGACGTAACAGCTATATGCCCGTCACATTTTAGAATATCTCCATATTTTAATGTTAAATACGCTTCTGTGCCTGAAATCTTGATTCGTATTTTTTTAAATGGGGAATTTGTGTAAATGGAATAAATAAGCGAGACAAATAAAATAAATAAGAATGTATCATTGGATTTAAGCCAGTCAATATGCTTTCCCCAAAAATAATCTACAATTTGAACTATAATCCATGATGCCCCTAATATTGAAAAAGATGTAAAAAAAATATCTTTAAACAAATTAATATATTTCATTGGTTCTCCTTCATAAAATAACACTGCTCATCTTCAAAAGGTGATACACAATAACATATGATTTGTCAATAACAGTCTGTATTTGGAAGATGCAAGAAACTGAGCCACAACGATGAGGTGAGCAGCCGCGCCAACAGCCTCCAGAAAAGTGGCAAACGTTCTCGCGGTCTGCTCTATTGTTTTGTTGGAAATGCCGGAGTTCGCTTGACTCTCTTGGCTTAAATCACCATAAAAATGAACAGTAAGCAGTTAACACTACAGCGACACTTTTATGATCCATCCTGTTTGGAGGGAATTTTAAAATGCGATTCCTCGCTTTATCACAGTCAATTTTGATTGAAATAAGCGAAGTGTCGCTGTAGTGTTAATGAGAATGAACAATCTGATCCAGTGTATCTGCCACCCATTTGTTAAGGCTTTTCCCTGCATGAGCTGCAGCAGTGGCTATTGCGGCATGTATGCCAGGGGAAACCCGTAAAGTCAGCTTGCCGGAATAAGGTTTAGCGGGTGTGCGGCTCTCTTTTTTGCAGTCAACAAGATAGTGGTCAATCGCATTGTGGAAATCTTTGGTAAGTTGTGCAACAGTTTCACCCTCAAAGGTAATACTCTCTTGTATTCCAATCACTTTGCCCCAAAAAATATTATCCCGCTCGTCAAAGTTAATTTTAGCAAAATACCCTTTATAGGTCATGCTATTCATGGTGTCACCTCCAAATCTGTTAACCAGTCCCGAATTTTTTCAACCATATATTTATTTGCTTCTTTCCCCGGGTGCGGCCTGTGAGCGTATTCTCTTGTGCCGGAAAGTTCCAACACTACACGCGAACCATCCCCCTCTCGGATTTCACCTCCAAGTGCCTCGATCAGAGATTCAATATCACTAAATTTAATATTTGCCTTGGTAGGCTTGGCAAATATGGCCGATAATGTCTTCCGATGTTTTGCTTTCATGATAAACATGGTAGCACTTTACGACACCACAGTAAATGGGTTTTTAAGCAACCCCAAGAATTAAGATGATAAAACTATAGGGTTTATAACCAGAAAGTTTCAGTTTGGCAATGAGGCTTTCCAACGCCGCAGTAAGCTGCCGAAAAAGCCGCCGACAATTGTTAAAATTATTTAAAATTTACTTTTGTGATGCACTTACAAAGTACGAGACCCAAACTCGGCTTTTGGGGTCTGCTTTAGTGTAATTGTTCTGTGGGTATTGAATTTAAGAAACCCAATTTTCAACCTTTAACGATTTAATTCGTTTAAACTCTTTTTTATTTTAACGATTCATATTGCATTGGATAAGACACAGAGTGCCGTTTGGAAATCCATAATTAGAATTGCTGCTAAAAATTGCATTCATGGTGTTTCATTTTGAATGCAATTTTTAGATTCTTATCTTTTATTTTCGTGTTATTTTGGCAAAAGAATAAGAAATCCTTTTTGGTTTTGGCTTGTCCAGGTTAGGTTCTAATTACCCACACATATGTTTTTCGGCATTCTACAGCCATATATCATTGATATTTATAGATTTTATCTTGAGAAACATATGCCCGGGTACTTATTGAAAATATTCAAGAACAGGGGATGAGCTGATAATATAGTATACATTGCCTTTTTCCGTAGCCAGCTTTTCGCCCAATACCTCAAGGGTGCTGTTGAGTTTTACTGTGGCCAGAATATCCAGGTTTTTTTTCTTCGATTTTGCCTCCTGAAACTGCTGGGAAGAAATTTTTCCTTTGATATCATAGGCCCAGTAAACAATCTTATCATGGGCCGAGGTGGTGGGGTCATCATACTCCATGAAAAGTGAACCCACAAGATCGTGAACCGCCTGCCCGGACACATCGTTAAATTTTTCAAACAACAGCATGACCCGGTGGGTGGCGGCATCTGCCACCACGCTCAGGTTGCCATCCATGAATTTGTATGTTCCCGGCGTGGCCCCTTCCACCAGGTGGGAGACAGCCGTTTCCTCCTGGGCAGGGGTGAGGGGGGCACCCAGGGTATATCCATTGCGGCCCAGATGGAGGGAAAGCACCTGATCATAAAGGTGAGTCAGGGACTCCTCTTTTCGGGGCAGGGTGTCATCGGCAAAGCTCAGGGTTGTAAATCCCAATGCAACAAGGAATACAATTAATTTTTTCATCATCTTTGAAAATCCGTATTAAAAGTTTGTTTGTACAAGGAGAGGGTTGCATGTTCGGTGCTTGATCACAACATTAAAGATTGGGATTGATCCGCAAAGTCGATTTCAATCCTTTGATCAACATCGGTCATTTGAATAGAGTGTACCCTGTTTGCAATATTGCCTCCTCCCAACTCTTAGAAAGGGAATGGGACGAGGTATTAAGAAGGGTTTTTCAGGCTATTTCCCCCGGGTTGATCTAAAAAGGATACACTCATTTGAATATGCTCGTGAATCAACGGATTCAGGGTTGTGTTTCCATAAAAAAATCCCATGGATCATGAATGCATCACAACCCATGGGACAATGGCCAAAAGATTATTGATTATATCTCAGTTTTCGCTCTTCTTCAATGAGCTTCGTGGTTTCGGCGCTGCCACCAGTTTTCATCCAGATATGCTCGGGTTTTGCAAGCAAGGTCTGGATATATTCCTTATATTTGTCCCCCATGCCCGCATGGTCGGCCAGTTCTTGAACTTCGGGGAGAAATTCGTGGTAGAAATTCCGTGAAACTTCATAAAGTCCATGCCAGTGGGTATAATCCGGCGCAAACATGGCCGTTGCCATACGCGCCCTGCGGCCCTCATGGTGCCAGATTTCAAACCAGGTATAACCGAGTTTGTGCTGGAACCCGCTGTTCTCCCAGATACCGTCTTTTTTCAGCATGGCAACAATTTCGGCACCGGGCTTGCCAAACTTATCGTTGTACAGATTCACCAGATCATCAAACTGGCTGTAAAAATCTTTTACCTGATTGACCCCGTGGCAGGATTTACACACACCCTGCATATTGGTTCGGCGCTCCTTCCAGGAGACAACGCTTTTGATGGTCTTTTCCTCAATGATCTTTTTTAACTTATCCCCTTCCTTGATATAAGATTTTTTAGTGGCTTTCTGTCCCGGTCTGGGGGCAATGTCACCGGGAATATCAGTGACCGTGTCGTCGGTGAAGGTCACTCTGTTTAACTTGGAAGAGACCACTGCTCGAAGGTTCCAGGAAAGGCGATCCCCTACATTATGACTGTTTTTGGCAATGGCACCGTTGAGTTTGACAAAGGAGCCCATGTGACAGGTGGAGCAGGTGGGAGCCGTGTAGTAGTCATCACCAAGAACCCAGGCACCATCTTTTAAAATGTTCATGCCTCCGGGGCCAGGCCCTTTGGGGGCCGTGGCATAGGCAATACCATGTTTGGACTCTTCGTAGATCTCTTTTTGGGGATGATCTGGTCCCAGATGACATTTTCCACAATTCTCCGGTTGCCTTGCCCGGCTGGCACTGAAGGAATGTTTGGAGTGGCAGGCATTACAGGCACCTTTGGAGCCATCTGGGTTGATGCGGCCAATGCCAGAGTTGGGCCAGGTGGTGTGATCCATCTGGGGAGCATCTGTTTTGGATCTCAAAAGGTTCCCATCGGCATCCCGTTTGGGAGCCACCACCGTGCCGTGGCACTGCCAGCAACCACTGACCATGTTACCCGGATTGTCTGGCATACCGCCCACCACCTCGGCCAACATGTTATCCAGGGAGGCCATGATTTCTCCTGCCGTGGCATGGTGTGAGATGGCCATCTCCTTTGCTTCTGGTTCATGGCATTTTGCACAGTCATTGGGGGAGAGGATGGCCTTTATAAAGGCTCCTTCGTGTTGGTAACCCAGTTCATCTGCCTTGTTTGCTGCGTGGCAGTTGTAACACCCCACCTGGCCTTCTTTGGCTGCGGCATGGGCTGAGTTTTCCCATTGCAGTACCAGGGATTTGTTCTCTTTTAAATGGCAGGTGATGCACTTTTTGTTCATCTCCTGTACTTTGGGATCTTTTACATCAAAGGATTCCTGGGTGAGTCCCAGTGCCGATCCTGCACTGACAAAAACCAGTAATGTCATTACGGTGAAAGCCCTTAATAACCTCATTTTAATCTTCCTCCCTTTTTAAACGTTGAAGTATGTGCAGTTTGGTTTTGAAGATCTGATCTTCACTTTGTTTTTTTTATAAGAAAGTCTCACCAACATGCTGGAATTAAAATATTTTCGTTTTTCGTTGTGGCTGGTCTTACAGCCATGTAGGTTTTATTAGAAAGTAAAACGTCCGGGTAACCTCAGCAGAGCCCCCGGGGAGGGGTAATGGAACAGACCAATTGGGCTGTCTAACAGTTCCGGGTCGCTTCCATTACCCCTCCCCGGGGGCGGCATGATATCATTTGGCTCCGCGTCTACGACCCAATATTTGTTGTGGGTATGGTAAATTACCCGTTTTTTTCCTCGGTCCAAAAGGGAAAGATTTTACCCAGGACAAAAAGAATGACAAAGGGGATGAGCATCACCACAATCACCGTTAAAATGCCCTCTTTATCAAACCATTCCGGATGAAAAACCGTGTATCCCCTGGCACTCTTGGACATGAGTTGGCCCCCGATGACCACATTCCACCGCATGATGAACACCTGGAGAAGTAATATGGCAGACACCCCCGCAGCCAAAAAGTTGTACCGGGGTTGCCGGAGTTTGATAAAGGCCATGATCCCCAGGAGAACCAGGGGAATGCCCGAGCAGATTTTTACCTGCCACAGCCAGAAGGAGGCGGCCAGGGGGCCGTTTAACAAGCCTTCCACCATGTGGTGATATCCTGATTTCAGGTAGGAGTGGGAAAACACCTCCAGCATTTCAAAGGAAAAGGCCAGGATGAAAAATCCGGTGAGGGTTTTAATGCAGGTGATGATGCAGGGGCCGTCAATGGATTTGCCGGTGAGTTTGCGTATGACAATATAGGCAAGGACAATGGCGGCAATGCCGGAAACACAGGCGGAAAAAAGAAAGATCACCGGCATCAGGGGGGTGGACCAGGTGGGATTGGCCTTGACCCCGCCGAAAATAAAGCCCACATAGCCGTGGAGAAATGCCGCCACCGGGATGCCAAGCCCCACCAGTATTTTAATGATCCGGTCATCCAGGGCCATGGCCCGGGGGGAAAGATCATCGCAGTCAAAGGTCAAAAGTCGGTAAATCAGCTTCATCATGCCCTGGGAGCGCTGTTTGAGTTTTACCAGATCTGCCCGGTAAACAAAGAGCACAATAAACCCCAATACCCCCATGGACACGGCATAGATATAACCGAATCCAGCCATGGCTGAACTGGGGCTGGGGGTCAACAGCATATTGAAATTTCGTTCCGGTCGTCCCAGATGCAGCAGCAACGGGAGGGTGGCACAGCACAAAAAGGCCAGGGCAAAGAGTAAAGAGAACCGGGCCACGGGTTTCAGGCTTTTAATGTCAAAAAGATAATAAAGGGCTGCAATGATAAAGGCACCGTCCACAAGCCCTGTGATATAAGGGTAAAGGACAATCATCATGCTCCAGTGCACATGGAAATCATTGGGCAGAACAAAATTGGACAGCAGCATGGCTGAACCTTCATGAAATCCACTCATCTATATCACCTCCAGTCGTGCGCCCAGGTAATAAAGGGCAGGCCAGGTTCCCATGGACTCCTTGAGTACGGTGAGTACCCCGGGACCCTTGAGAATTTTATACACTTCAGATGTTTCATCTTTGAGGCTGCCGAATTTTCTGGCGCCGGTGGGGCAGACCTCCACACAGGCGGGTAACAGCCCCTTTCTTACCCGGTGGTAACACCAAGTGCATTTTTCTGCGGTGTGGGTGATGGGATTGAGAAAGCGAGACGAATAGGGACAGGCCTGGATGCAGTATCCACAGCCCACACAACGGTCACTGTCCATGAGTACAAATCCATCCGGGGTGGTAAAGGTGGCTCCCACCGGGCATACTTGGACGCAGGGGGCTTCCTTACACATATTGCAAAGTTTTGGCACAAAAAAGGTGTCTCTTACCTGAACATCGATGTCTGTTCTGGGTGTCTGGTATCCATCAAGACCGCCGTTGGGACAGTCCACATACACCTGATCGTCGAAATCCTTGACATAGCGCTCCACCCAGGTGCGGTAATTCCCATCGGGTACGTTGTACTCTCGTTTGTCCGCCACACAGCAGGAGCCGCATCCGATGCACCGGGTGATATCCACGATAAAGGCGAATTTACGCTCATGGATGTCATATTCTTCACCCCGGATACCGGGAATTTGTTCGGGGATGTTGGGAATGGTTGACGGCTGTAGCACATCAAGGGCATCGCCGCCTCCCATGGGATAGATCAGAAGCAATGAGCCTGTTACACTACCCGCAAGTACTTTTTGGATGAAGGCCCTGCGATCCAGTTGTGGCGGTGCCTGTTCAATTTTCATGAGTCCGCCTCCGTTCTTTCTGTTATCTGTTTTGCCCGGTTGATGTATTTAAGGGGGGCGTGCACATGGTGGCACTGGTTACAGGTGTGGGTGACTTTTACTTTTTGGGATTCAAGGTGTTCGGGCATGGCCACGGTTTTGATGACCGCGTGGGATCGGGCTTTTATTTCGGTATTGTGACATCGAAGGCACAGGGTGGTGATTTCGGTGTCTTTTTTAACCGGGAGGGTGCCAATCTTTTTACCGTTGTTGACATGGTCAGCATAGGTGCCATGGCAAAATTCGCAGGAGATAGTTTGGTGGCGGCCCTTGAGATGAATGGCTGCTTCATAGGGATGGCATATAAGGCAAGAGGTGTTGGTGCCATGGCGAATGGGTCGCTGAACCTCCTCATCAATGGCATCGGCTCGGTAATGGCCGTAGGTTCCAAAGGAATCGGGAATGAGCTGGGCCTTTACCACAAATCCCATTCCGGTGGCAATCCCGATGATGACCACCGTGATGATCAGTCGAAATTCATAGTTCGAAAACATTGATTTTTTCTCCTGTACTGAGGCTGTTGACCTGTTCAAGACGTCTGGATAGTCTTTTATATGTAATTACAATAATTTTATTGCTTTTCTGAAAGCCGGAATACTTCAGTAAATTAGCTGAAGAAGAATCTCCTGATCAGTGGGGCCGTGATACGCCCATGATAGTGATGTTCACAATGGTTACAATGACGATGCATCAGTGGATTCTGGTGCACACTTTATTTTTTAATTGATTATAAAACGCCATCCAGCAAGCGTGACCCTTGAGCGTTTTAATTGGCATTGTGATTTTTTAGTGACATAAAAATTTTATCATTTCACGTCCATGATAGTACGTCAAGAAATAAGGGGGAATTTAAAGAAAAAAAGGGCGGAAAGAGTCGCAGCTCCACCGCCCTTTAAAACGGCAATGCCCTTGAGGTTAAAAATCAACAGATCCTGGAGGTTGGCGGTCTCTTCTTCTTTGCCACACATGCCTTTTACGGTGTATCCGATTTTTTTATCAATTTTTATTTCAGTAGTGTGGTGGACTTTTCTATTATGTGAGCATAGCGTATTATGAGAAAGTATGAAATAGTAGAATTTTTAGACCAGATTTAACCTTGATATTGTTTTGTTTTTTAAAGAACTCGTCAGTCATAAGTTCTCCGATCATTTTGCTATGGCTTTGGTTAACTCATTAACATCATTAGACACAAATCTAAAAAATTAATTTCATAGGTACTAATTATTTCAAGTAATTATGAGAACGTAAGACTCTTGAGAAAGAAAAGAAAAAGGATAAAAAATGCTTCGAGTATTTGACCAGGCCATTGTGACTCCCAATCAATTTGTCGTTACCCTGGAGCTGGTTCCAGGACGTCAATCCACAGGAAGATCCGTTGACACCATTGTGGGTATTGCCAGAGATGCATTTGATGACGGCCGGATTTCAGCGGTTTCCATCACCGATAATCCCGGAGGCAACCCATCCCTGAGCCCAGATGTCCTTGGCCATGAAATTTTTCGATACGGCATGGATGTCATTGTCCATTTCGCCTGCCGGGATATGAACCGGGTGGGTATGGAAAGCCGTGCCCTGCAATTGGCACGCATGGGCATAAAAAACATACTGGCCGTCACCGGTGATTATGCCGGAAAGGGATACGGCGGCCAGGGAAAGCCGGTGTTTGATTTTGATTCGGTCATTCTCACGGCCATGTTAAAAAAACTCAATGAACGCCTGGAGGCTGGCGGTGACCCAGATGGTTTTTTCACCGGATGTGCCATTTCACCCTTTAAAACCACCTTGTCCGAATGCGAGGCCCAGTACCGCAAACTCGATCTCAAAGTCCAGGCGGGTGCCTCCTTTATCATCACCCAGCTGGGATATAATGCCGATAAATTCTCCGAACTTCTCATCAACACTCAAAATAAAGGCATAGATCTTCCCACCATGGCCTCTGTTTATCTTTTAAGCCCCCGGGCAGCCAGAGCTATGAACAAAGGTCGGGTGCCCGGTGTCCATGTATCGAATGAACTTTTCAACACCGTTGTAAAAGAGTGGGAGGTTCCCCGGGAGGGCTTGGAAATGGCCATTGAACGAACGGCAAAGCTGGGGGTCATTTTAAAGGGCATAGGGTATCGGGGCATTCATATCGGTGGGGTTCATAAAAGTTTTAATACCGTGGGAAACATACTGAACCGAATGGATGAAATTGAACATAACTGGCAGGATTACCTGGCGGAATTTAAAGATCACAATCATGGTTATTATTACTTTTTTTCCCGGGAAAAAAATACGGTAAAAACACCCACTGTAAAGCAAAAAATGACGGCAGCCCTCAGTGATCATATCCCTTACTTTATCTTAAAAAGTGCCCATGGGATCTTTTTCACCCAAAATTCTCTGGCAGCCCCATTTTACTCGCGCATGGCCAGTTTTATGGATCAGCATGATCTCTCATGGATGGTGAAATTATTTCTTGAAGATCCGTTAAAAAAATTATTTCTTTCCTGCCAGAGCTGTGGAGACTGTGCCATCCAGCATATTGGATTTCAATGTCCGGAATCGGGATGTCCAAAACACACCAGAAACGGTGCCTGTGGCGGTTCCCGGGACGGACACTGTGAGGTTAATCCCGAAAAATGGTGTATCTGGGTTCGTGCCCATCGACGATATAGACGGCAGGGGGATGAAAACCAATTGTCATGTGCGTTTATTTCACCGCGATTATGGGCCTTAAATCATACGTCTTCATGGATTAATTATCATCTCAACCGTGATCACCAGGCACAAGAATAATTGATGCCTTTATAAGGCCGGTAAAACCCAGCCTTATTCATTTGTTTTTTCAATCAGGCCAAGATCTCCCAGGATCAGATACATACAGGGAATTACCATAAGTACCATGACCGTACTGGCCATGAGCCCGAAGGTGGCACTCACCACAAGGGGAATCAATATCTGGGCCTGCAGACTTTTTTCAAACAACAATGGCAAAAGACCGGCAATGGTGGTGGATGATGTCAAAATTACCGCCCTGAATCTTTCCCGACTTGCCCGGGCAGCAGCGGTGTGAATACTCATTCCCTCTTTTCCTGCCTGTTTCAGAAAAATGACCAGCAAAATAGAATCATTGACCACCACCCCTCCCAGCGCAATAAACCCCAAAAGGCTGGGCATACTGAAGGGAATCCCCATCAGGGCATGGCCCCAGATCACCCCGATAAGGGAAAAGGGAATGGCCATCATAACGATCAGCGGTTCCGTATATGACCTGAACTGAAAACTGAGCAGTAAAAAAATACCGATGAATCCCATCCCCATGGATGCCAGCATGGACTTCCGGGCAGTGTTGGTTTCTTTCAGTGACCCGTCAATGGTGAGTTTTAGATCTGGATATGTTTCATGAAATTCATTGAGATATGTCTTGTCAAAAAGGGCGATGAGTTCATTGGTGTTGAGTAAACGGGTATCCACATCCCCGCGCAGGGTAACCGCACGCATGCCGTTGTGCCGGGCGATTCTTGCCCACCCCTTTTCCTCTTTCCATTCCATCACTGCCTTTAAGGGAACCTGGGTGCCATGGGCCGTGACAATCTTGAAGTTTTCAATGTCCTGAAGACTGCTGCGATCCACTCCGGCCAGTCTCACCTGGATTTCATAGGCTTCAGATCCCACCTGGATTTCATCGGCCTCAATACCCTGGAAGGCTGCCCGGAGCTGTTTTGCTGCATCAGTGGCATCAATGCCGATACCATGGGCCTCCTGACGTATCCGCATGCGCAGTTCGGGTTTTCCGAGTCGCAAATCATCGGCCAGGTTGAGCACACCTTGAAACTGACTAAACCAAGCTTTTAAATCGGTTACGGCCTGTTTCATTTGATGAAGATCTTTGCCCCGAAGTCGTACTTCAATGGGTTGCCCCCCCGGACCAAACCAGGGTTTACTCAAGTTCAAGCTTATTACATCGGGCAGGCTTCCAATTTCGCTTCGCCAGAAGGCAAGATATTCATCGATGCTGCCGGATCGTTTTTCGGCGGTGAGCAGGTCAACGGTGATGGTGGCCACATGGGGACCATTTTCAAAACTGTCCGTATTTCGGTTGTACTGAACATAGGTGTTTTGGATCAGATCCTGGCTTTCCGGCTGAATTTTTTTGAATTTCAGGTTTGTCTGATCAAGGGCTGCCATAATCTGGTTCACCACGGTCTGTGTCCGTTTCAGGGGGGTGCCCTGGGGCATCAACAACCGGGCCACCACCACATCCCCTTCCATATCCGGGAACCCCTGGAATTTTATTTTTCCAGAGGCCAGCATGCCAATGGAGAGAATAAACAAGCCCAGAATAACACCCAGAAAGGGGTATCTCCATCTCAATAAAACGTCCATGGTTCGGCCCAGAAGGCGATCCCTCATCCAGTTAAAAAAAAGATCAAACCGGTTCCGCAGCCTATTTTGTCTGTCTGAATCCGGCCGGTTCATGGCATGGTGGAGATGGGCCGGTAGAATCCAGAAGGCTTCAACCAAGCTGACGGCCAGAACCAGGATGAGCATCAAAGGAACCACTTTGAGGACGTTTCCAATCTGACCATGGATAAAGGCCAGCGGGCCCAGAATACAGATGGTGGAAATAAAAGAGGAAATAACCCCTGCCGCAACTTCTTGAGTTCCATCCATTGCCGCTGCAAGGGGAGATTTCCCCTTGCGGCGATGAACCATGATATTCTCGGCAATGACAATGGCGTCATCCATGATCAATCCCAGCGCCATGAGCATCCCCACCATGGTGAACATGTTGATGGTCAAGCCGGTAAAGGGAATAAGAAAAAAGGCCCCCAGAAAAGAGACGGGCAGACCCATGGTCACCCAAAATGAAATACGGATATTAAAAAAAAGCCACATGGTTGCAAATACCAGTATCAACCCCTGGATTCCGTTGATGATGAGCATATTCAGGCGGTCTTTTAAAATAGTTGTTTCATCCTGGGTAATGATCAATTCCATCTGGGGATGACGTATTTTTTCATCTTTAACAAAAGCTTTTACCTTTTCTGCCACCCGAATGGCATCCTGTGTATTGGATTTTTCAATTTTCAAAAGCGCTATTTGTCTGTCCCGGGCCATGATTTTGTCTTCATCATGCTCAAATATATCCTGGATGTCGGCAATGTCCCCCAGACGGATGATTCCGCCATTTTCAGTGTCAAGCACAATCAGATTTTCAAGGGTATCCGGGGTACGTCGTTGATCCACAAGTCGAAGCAGGATATCCCGCTCACGGGTTTCCAGGATTCCCAGGGGCATGTCTCTATTTCGGGAGGCAATGCGCTCTGCCACCTGGGCCGCACTGATTCCCAGGCTTTGCAATGCCCCATCGTAAAGGGAAACCCGGATCTGGTGATCAGAAAATCCTTCTATGGTGATCAGAGAAATTCCAGCTTCCTTTAATCTGTCTTTGAGATCTTCGGCATAGGCTTTGAGAGCGGGCCGGTCCATGGGGCCTGAAACCAACAAAGACAGAACCGGATCATTGCGTCCCAACTCCGTTATAATGGGTTTTTCAACCGGGTCGGGAAAATTATCAATGGCGTCAATGCCTGTTTCAATGTCACGCAAAAAGGTCTGAATATCACCTTTTTCATCCATTTCAACCACAATCAGGGCCATTCCTTCCCTGGAATCCATTCGGATTTCTTTTACAAAACTGATACCATCAATGGCGTCTTCCACCCGGCGACCAATCTCCTCTTCCACTTCCTGGGCCGTGGCACCGACATAAGGGATACGAATTTCAACCTCGCTGGGGGCAAAATGGGGCTGGGTTTCTCTGAGTATTCGGGAGGTGGACAGGGCGCCAGCAATGAGAAATGCCACCATCAACAGGTTGGCCGCCGTGGGGTGCCGGGTAAAAAAACGAATCATTGCGCCATCCCTCCTGCCTGGCTTTCAGCCTTTATTTCTTGTTCAAGGGGCGCATCAATCATGGGTATGATTTTCATCCCGATAATGGCAGGCATGGGATCTGAGACCACAACCATCTCCCCCTGTGACAGGCCAGACTGAATCACGGCCACTTCTGACTGAAAAAAAGCCACCTGGACGTCTCTCTTTTGAAGTCTTTTGTCTAAATCTACCATAAAAACGCTTTGATTGTGCACCGCCGATCTGGGAATAACCAGCCGGTCTTTTTGCACCGGCCCCTGAAGTTCAACCCGGCAGAACATGCCATCGCTTAAAGGAGGGCGAATGCCGGGAATGGCTTTTTCATAGGGATTATCCACCACAACCACCACTCGAATTTCCCGGGTCTGAAGATCCAGGGACTCCCGCCACCGATCCACCCGTCCATGCCATTGAGCAGACCAGTCGCCACTTTTGAGACGAATCAGAACCGTCATTTGATGAAACAAAGTTTTAAAGGTGTCTGGATTTATTCCAGACTGTAGTTGCTTTACTTTTTGTTCATCCAACAGGGTTCGGAAGGTGTCTATTGAAAATAGGGCTTCAATTTCAGTGAGTCCGGTGGCGTGGCCCTTGAAAAGTAATTGACCGGCCCGCACAAACTGGCCGACATCCATGTTTACATCCTCCAGACGACAGTCCATGGGGGCTTTAATGGTGGTTTTGGATAAATCAATTTCAGCCTGACTGAGATGGGTTTTATTCACGATCAGCGCCGACTTCAAGGCTTTTTCCTTTGACGGAATCAGAGACAGAGTGTTTTTTAAGCGTTGAACTGCCTGCTGTTGTTGAAGTAATGTCCGTTGTTCCCGATCCACTGCGTCCCGGGAGGCGGCATTGCCTTTTAATAACTGCCGGGTTCGCTCAAATGATTTTTGGGCCAACACCAGAGAGGCATTTTCAATGGCCATCATTTTTTTTGTGTTTTCTCTGGCTTCAGCAAGCTCCTGTAGTCCGGCTTTGATCTCTTCAATATTGGCCTCCAGGCGGGCCATGGTGAGATGGTACTCCTTTGGGTCGATCTGGATCAATACCGTGTGGGCCGGGATCATTTCTCCTGATTTCAGTTGGGGGTGTATGGACAAAACGGTTCCAGGAACCTCTGAAATAGCCTCCCAGATTTTGCCAGGCCGGGCAACACCAAACCCAATGGCCCGGGGAATCAGTCCCACAGAAGCGATCCGGATGACCCGGAGGGGGGTGACAGATTCTTTAATCGGTTTTTTAATCGGACCGGGCCTGTGCGTGACCAGATATCCCACCAGCAGAACAGCGGCCACAACCGGCAAGAGAGTCAATATTCCTTTGAATATTTTTTTTGTAATGTTTTTTTGGGTCATGGCGTTGATTGATCACCCTTTTTTTCAGTTATCGTTTGTCACACTCAACCCTGAAGGGGTGGACTTGAATAGTTTCGGCCTTATATCCCAAAGTTAAAGGCATGAATTTTACGGCCGATACTAAGTACCCACACATATGTTCTTCGGTATTCCACAGATATATACCATTGATATTTATGAATTTTATTTTGAGGAATATATGCTCGGGTACTTATAACGATTTTTAATTTAGGAAAATACCAGTTTCAAATTCTAATGGATTGCTTTTTCCTGTTTAGAACACCTCAAGAGGATATAAAAAATCATTGAAATGCTCGTTTTTTCATGATTATTTAAACCCGTGTTCTTTGTGCTTTTGTGCGATGGCATCTGCCAAATTGTCCAATGCGTTAAACACCTCTTTTGTGGGAACGCCTTTGCAGAGGACAGGTTCTATAACCTCCACCTTAAGGTTGGGAATCATTCCTGCCAGGGTTTCCACGGTCTTACCACCCCATCCATAGGAGCCGATAATAGAGAGAAATTTAGTATTGGGCCGAAGGGCATTCGCCAGAAAAGCGGCATAGGCGGCGTAAGGATGGGGACCAGACAGGATGGTGGGAGTTCCCACCACAATGGTACCGGCATCCACCAAAGCCATGGCAAGCTTGCCGATATCGGTTACTGCCAGGTTAAATTGCTCCACCCTGACCCCTCTGTCCACCAGAGAAGCCACAAGATGTTCCACCATGATCCTTGTACTTTCGTGCATGGAGACATAGGGCAGAACCACGGTATTGCAGGGAGCACCCAACGTCCATTCTTTGTACGCATCCAGTATAAAAGATGCATCGGGAAATATCTGCCCATGGCCAGGGGCAATCATTTCTATCTCGTAAGGGGCAAGCTTTTCCAGATTCTTTTTTATGATGTTTCTAAAAGGCATCATGATTTCGGCAAAATATCGTTTGGCTGCCTCATACACCCGCCCCTGGTCTGTGACAAAAAGGTCGCTTGAAGCAATATGGGAACCGAAAAAATCACAACTAAACAAAATTTTATCCTCTTTAAGATAGGTCACCATGGTTTCTGGCCAGTGAACCCAGGGGGTAAAAATAAATTTCAGGGTTTTATCACCAAGGGACAATGTCTCCCCATCTTCAATGGATATGAAAATATCCTCAGGAATTTCCAAAATATCCATGAGGATGCCTTTGGCCTTGGGGGTGGCTATAAGTTTTGCATCCGGATATTTTTTAAGAACCTGGCAAATCATCCCGGAATGATCCTGTTCCGCATGACTGGAGATTATGTAATCAATGTGTTCAATACCCTCAAGCTGAGCCATAAATTCGTTGCCCATTGGCGGATCCACCGTGTCTATCAAAGCTGTTTTCTCACTTCCTTTAATGAGATAGGCGTTGTAACTCGTGCCGTCGGGAAGGGGAATCAGTGCATCAAACAGCCGACTATCCCAGTCGACTGAACCCATCCAGAAAATTTGTTCTTTGATTTTTCTTACGTTCATGTTGAATCTCCTTTTATTGTTATTGGTTTCATGGGTGGTAAATTTTTATTATTTTCAGCCACCCTTTCTTATCCCACAGGTTTTTGTTTTGCAAATGAGCATATTCTAACAAAAATATAATCCATAAAAATTGATCTACGTCAAATAATTAATAAAATAACAGATATTCTTGCAAGAACATTGTCAAATATTTACCGACAGATTTCAATTAATTCATTATAAAATATTTGGCCTGGTTCAAAACAGGGTAACACTTTTTGATATCTTTATGTCAATATTTAGGATTTTTATTAAATAATATCAGTAAGTAAATATAATAGCTTGATTAAAAAACCAGGCAAAAGTGTTACCCTCTTCTGAGACCCTTCAGGCAAAACCGGATGACGGCAATTTCAGTGACATCTCTTTTAATATAGAAGACATGAGTTGTGCAAACTGTTCCCTTGCCATAGAAAAAGTTTTTAAACGGACAAAAGGGCATCCTTCATATGATCTTAAAATTACTTTACACTTTTTAAAGGACAATCGCCATAAAATGGGTGCTCACCCTTTGAAAGTGTAAAGTAAAAATGAAGGATGCCCTTTTTCCCCTGTTTCTTATTGATCTGACAAAACCTATCTTAAGGTGAAAGGTGAGAAACGTAATTATTTCCCGATCTGATTGACATTTCTTGGCTTTTAGTGTTTCACCTTAAGGTGCCTTTTGTCAGCTCACTCCCCATATTATCCGATCGTGATTATAAATAAATTTTAGGGATTGGTCATTAAGATGGGCCAATATACAGGAACTGAATATGTGCTATTGTCAATTGTTTGTAATTAGGGAGTTCATGACAAATAACCTACCCATCCAAGTAGCCTCAGCAGAGCCCCCCCGATGGGTAATAGGAACCTGCCAATTGAGTCGTCTACGGTTCCGGGCCGGGCCCATTGCCCATCGGAGGGGGGCGGCATGATATCATTTGGCTCCGCGTCTACGACCCAATATTCGTTGTGTCCGGCAGGACATGCCCGTTATAAAGAAAAATATAAAATATATGAAAGAAGGAGTCAGAGGAAAAATGAATTCAATTTGTATCTTTTTGGGTGCCAACCCCGGTACTAACAAAATCTACGCTAAAGCAACTAAAGAAATGGGCATGGAGATAGCGACACGAGGTATAACCTGTGTATATGGAGGTTCCAATACAGGTCTTATGAAATTATTGGCTGATAGTGTTTTAGAATCTGGTGGGAAGGTAATCGGAGTTACTGTTAATGCATTAAAGGATAAGGAAATTTATCACCCTGATTTGACCGAGCTTCATGTTGTGTCCACGATGCATGAAAGAAAAGCCCTTATGGCAGAACTCTCTGATGGATTTGTCGCCCTGCCGGGAGGCATCGGAACCTTTGAAGAATTTTTTGAAGTATTCACATGGGGAAAACTGGGTTTTCATTCTAAACCATGCGGGCTCTTGAATATTAATAATTATTATGCTCCGTTGGAGGCTCTGCTTGACAATGCCCAAGAGGAAGGTTTTTTAGACTCTTCCGACCGCAATCTGGCGATACGTGCAAATACTCCTGCTGATATGTTGGATTTAATGATTAAAAAAGGGAATATGAAAAAGGGACAAAAAAAGTTTACCCCCCCTGGGTGAGAGATGCTCCATGTTTTAATAGATAAATAACAAACACAGATCCTCCTCCGGGGTTACTTTCTACTTTAATGCGGCCTCTGTGGGCATTAATGATTCCCTTAACAAGGCTCAGTCCCAGGCCAAGCCCTTTTTGACTGCGGCTGGCATCTCCCCGATAGAGTCGATGCCAAATTTGGGAAGCATCTTCGGGGGGAATGCCTGAACCTGTATCCCGTACTTTGATGATCACATGGGTATGGCTCTCCAAGCTTTCCAGGGTCATCCTTCCGCCAGCAGGGGTGAACTTGATGGCGTTGTCCACAATATTTGCCAGTACCTGACCGATGCGGCTGGCATCCACATCCACCCACAGCTCATCTTCCACCACAAGTTGAACGTCCACCCCTTTTTCTTCTGCGACAAATTGATACATATCAACGATATTGGTTATGATGTTTGAAATGTTTGTCCGTTTTATATTAAGGTTCATAAAGCCTGTTTCCGCCTCGGATATGTCCATCAGGGTGTTGAGCATTCTAAGAATGTTGTCAGATTCTTCAACACCCTTTGCAAGGGCAGATCTTAAGAGATCGGCATCCTCTTTTTCACGCAGTGCCATCTCTGCAAAATTCCTGAGACGGGTCATGGGGGTTCTCAGATCGTGGGCCACGTTATCCAGGGCATTTTTCATCCCCCCCACCAGCCGGTGAATATTATCGAGCATTGCGTTAAAAAGACCTGCCAGTTCATCAAGTTCATCCCCGGTCATGGTGCGGGGCAACGTAGTCCTCTCCTTTGTGATATCTATGGAACGTACCGTATTGATCATGTGCCGAAGGGGTTTAAGCGTTCTTCTGGAGAGAAAAAGACCTCCACCCAGCCCCAGGATGAACAATGGAACCATCACCACCATAAAAATCCTATGGAACTGTCGGAGCACCTTTTCCCGGCTCTGACTGCTCATACCCAACTGGACCCAGTGTTCCTTGGTCAGCGGGGTGGATTTGATATCCAGCACATAATTCCCTTTGTTAGAGGAGAGTTGAACCCAGGTATGGCTGCACTCGGTATTGCAAAAGTTTTTTTTCTCCAGCAGGGAGAGGTCAAAATCTTCCCACTGTTCGGGTGAAAAGAGATGGATGGTTTTATTTTGGGCAGTGGCAATCCTTAAAAACAAAGGGTTTGCCCTGCGGGTGGTGGCGTTGTCCTGGAGAAAGGTTTCAATGGCCTGGATGCCCCCAATTTTGTATATGGAAGAGATTTCCGTAAGTTCCATCATTACTTCCCCACGGTCCTGATTCACCAGAATTGAAGAGAAGTAATAATAGGCAAAAAGAAACAGCAGAGAGGAACTTAAAATAAAGAAACCAGCGTACCAAAAGGCTACTTTTACGCCAATGGTTTGCGGGAATCTGATCTTCCTTAATACGTTAGATCTGATTTTAAGATTCATCATCTGTTTTAAACACATAGCCCAGTCCACGGATGGTGTGAATTAATTTATCGGAAAATCCTTTGTCTACCTTGTTCCTGAGTCTGCACACCAGAACATCCACCACATTGGTCTGGGGATCAAAATGGAAATCCCATATTTTTTCCAGAATCATGGTTTTGGAAACCGGACGGCCCACATTCCGCATCATATATTCCAACAAGGAAAACTCCCGGGGCTGAAGATCAATGGAAACCCCATCTCTTACGACCTTCCGGGTCAACAGATCCAGGGAAAGATCCCCCACACAGAGCCCAGATGCCTCGGTGATGCCACTGGACCTGCGGATCAAGGCCTGTATTCTCACCAGAAGTTCAGAAAAAGCAAAGGGCTTGACCAGGTAATCATCCCCCCCTTTTTGAATACCCCGCACCCGATCATCCAGTGAACGCCGGGCACTCAGGATGAGAACGGGTAGATTTATATGCTGTTTTCGTAAGGTCTCTATGATGGAAATACCACTCAATTTAGGCAGCATCAGATCGATGATGGCCGCATCATATGGTTCCATCAATGCCAGGGCCAGACCCTCATCCCCATCTGCTGCATGATCCACGGCAAAGCCTTCCTGGGTAAATCCTTTTTTAATAAAACCGGCAATCTCATGGTCATCCTCTACAATCAACAATTTCATTCCATATCCCTATCAAGAGAGGTTTCTAAAAATAGTTTTTTTGCGGCAAACTCCATCGAATCATAGGATTTCCGCAGCTCCTTAATTGTGGGAGTCAAATGAAAAATTGTCAACCTGCGATGCAAACATTACTGAAATGTAATGGTAATGAAAGGTTCTTGTAATTTTACTCATATATATAAACCCAATAATGATTTTCGGCAATAGAGGTCGGTTATCACAATAATTTATCTTAAGATGAGGGAGTGCTCCATGGGTAAGAGGGAAAAGAATCAAATTATTTTAACCCGGACATCTGCCGTGCTTGTCACATTGATTATTCTTGCAGTTGGGTTTACCGGTGGGGTTGCCGTGACCATTATTAAAACCGGGCCATCCGGGGGCATGGAATCGGCTCCAGGAAAGAATTTGGGTAAAATGGCGGCGCAGCTGGAATCCGTGGTTGAGGCAAATCCAAAGGACACCGACTCCTGGGTAAAACTTGGCAATATCTATTTTGACACGGATCAATACCAAAAGGCCATCAACAGCTATTCCAAGGCCATTGAGACGGGGTCTGAAACCCCTTTAATTATCTGTGATCTGGGTGTCATGTACCGAAGAAACAAGCAGCCTGAAATGGCCATCAAATCCTTTGACCGCGCACTGGCAATGGATTCGAAATTTGAAGTGGCCTATATGAACAAGGGGATCGTCCTTGTCAATGATCTCAATCGAAAAGAAGAGGCCATCAAGGTCTGGAAACAGCTATTGGAGATCAACCCCCTGGCCATGGCAGGAAAAGACCAGAGCGTTGAAGAGTTAATCACCCACTACACGGATCATCCAGAGCAATAGGACAGGAGAAATCATGGGAAATATTTCAAGGCCCGGTGGTGCTGCTGGCCATGTCTGGGATTTTTTTGTATCCGTCAAACTCACGGTGGCAACCCTTGCCATGCTGGCATTCACCTCTATCTTCGGTACCCTGATTCCCCAGAATCAACATGCGGCGGATTACATCAACGCCTACGGAGCGTTTTTTTTCAGGTTCTTTGATGTGTTCGACCTTTTCAATATGTACAACTCCTGGTGGTACCAGATACTGATAATCACCCTGGCTGGAAATATCTTGGTCTGTTCCCTGAGCAGGCTTTCTGGCACCCTCACCACGGTGTTCAGGAAAAAACCGACATTCAAACCACTGGCCATCCGTCAGGAGTTTAGTTCTGAGAGACCCGTGGGAGAGTTAACTGATGCCGTTGAAAAAAGGCTTTCAAAGATCTTTAAAAAAATTCACATGAGGGAAGAGAAAGAGGGGTTTTCCGCCTTTGCAGAAAAAGGGGCCTGGACCCGGCTTGCCTTTTACGGTACCCATCTGGGTATCATTGTACTGCTGTTTGGAGCCCTCCTTGGGTCTTTGTTTGGTATCGATGCCTATGTAAATATTCCAGAAGGAAAATCTGTGGGGGCCGTTCAGCTAAGAAACAATGGCGTCAGCGTCCCCCTTGGCTTTAAAGTCCAATGCAATGATTTTAATATCGCCTATTACAACACCGGTGCCGTTAAAGAGTACCGATCCAGCCTGGTTATTCTGGAAAATGATAAAGCGGTTGTTAAAAAGGATATCATTGTGAATGATCCCTTAACATACAAGGGCTTCACCCTGTATCAGTCAAACTATGGCACCGTCCCTGCCAGGACAAAAATCCTGAATTTAACCAACCATATCACGGGAGAAATTACCCAGGTTAAAACCGAAAGTGGTAAGACGATTCCATTTCCCGATGGCGCAAAGTCTCTGACCCTCAAAGCGGTCAAGAACAATTACACGCTCATGGGCCGGGAAGTGGGAGAAACCTATATATGCGAGATTACACAAGCGGGTAAAGCGCCGGTGGAGGTTATACTGCCCATTCGATTTCCCTCCTATGACAAGATGAGAAAGGGAGAGTGGATATTGGATGTGGCAAAGCAGGAGAAACAGTTTTACACCGGACTTTCAGTCACCAAAGATCCGGGGGTATGGCTTGTTTACACGGGATTTATTATGTTGCTTGCAGGCTGTTTTATCTCTTTTTTCATGTCCCATAAAAAAATACTCATTGCTGTGACGAAAGAAGACACCGGAACCCATATAACCGTATCAGGCGCTTCAAACAAAAATAAACTGGGGATACGAATGATGGTCAAACAAATATCAGAACATCTCCACGCCCAAAAGCCCAATAATATCGTCTCTTAAGCACAAGGAATTTTCATGAACAGCTCACATGTTTTATCCGTCACGACATTTGTTTACGGACTGGCTGCATTCTTTTATATCACGGCATTAATTTTCAAAAAACCGTTGCCGGGCAAGCTTGCCCTGTGGGTGACCCTTGCCGGGGTTACCGGTAATCTTACAGGCTTTATACTGAGATGGCAGGAGTCCTATGCCGCCGGGTTTGGCCGAATTCCCCTTTCAAATCTCTATGAGTCCCTGGTATTTTATGCCCTGACCATTGTGGTGATGTATGTGTTCATCGAATTGAGATATAAAGCCCGCACTCTGGGGGCATTTGCCCTGCCCCTGGGATTTTTATGCCTGGCCTACGCCTCCCTTTCTCCAGACATGGGGGTTCAGATAAGGCCCCTTATGCCTGCACTCAAAAGCAACTGGTTGTCAGTGCATGTAATGGCCTGCTTTGTGGGTTATGCGGCTTTTGCACTTGCCTTTGCCCTTGGCATCATGTTTCTACTCAAGGCGAATGCCAGTAAAAAGAGCATAACCCAGACCTTTCCGGACCTTGAGCACATTGATGAGCTGACCCATCAGATGATAACGTTTGGCTTTTTATTTCTCTCACTGGGTATCATTACAGGGGCTGTCTGGGCCAACTCTGCCTGGGGCAGGTATTGGGGCTGGGATCCCAAGGAGACTTGGTCGCTGATCACCTGGTTTGTATATGCCATACCGATCCATGCCCGCTTCATGCGCGGCTGGAAGGGAAAAAGAATCGCTTTACTTTCCATTATTGGGTTTGCTGCGGTGCTTTTTACCTACTTTGGTGTTAATCTGCTGCCGGGACTTCACAGCTACGGCGCGTGAGATGAGAAGTTAAGTACCCGGGCATATATTCCTCAAAATAAAATCCATAAATATCAATGGAATATGTCTGTGGAATATCGAAAAACATATGTGTGGGTACTTACATATCATTTTGATCTGTTTTGGCCGAAAGCTGTCTCAACACTGCCGTTCCGGCAGCGGCCCCGCTTTTATGGAAGCCTTGACCTATCGCATGCGCGGTCATGGTGAACAGGATCGGCAGCATTATGTGGATCCAAAAGAGCTTGCCATCTGGGAAAAAAAATGTCCGATCCGCCGCTACCGCAAAAAACTCCTTGATGACGGTGTACTCAACACCGATCAGATCCGGGCCATTGACCAGGAAGCAACGGCCCGTGTGGAAGCCGCCGTGGCCTTTGGTGACGCAAGTCCCTATCCCGGACCTGAAACTGCCCTGACCGATGTGTTTGTTCAACCCCCTAATGCATGAAAGGAGTCGTGCCATGAATCAAAAAACATTTGGGCAGGCTTGTAAATATTCGGGTTGTCGCTGTAAATGTTTGGCCAGTGCCCCATATTCGCTTAGTTGGGACTGCGTAGCATACTATTGCTATGTGAGCAGGCCCAACTAAGTGAAGATGGGGTGCTGGCCGAATATTTACGCAGGCTTTAAACGAAGCCCTTACCATTCAATGGGTTATATGATGAGCCTGAAAAATGGAAATGCGCCCTTTCATATCTCCATCGAAGTAATTTACACTTTGTTGAGTCAAATCCCCGAAAATCGGATATCTTCTTCACTCAAGAGTCCTAAGTTCTCATAACTCATTAAAATCATTAAGAGATATCAAATCAAGCTTTAAGGTACAGACTCTATGATTTCAAGGGATTATCAAATATCCGTACACAACATGCAGAGAACTTAGGACTGACGAGTTCTTCACACTGATCATCCAATTTAACCCTTCAGGAGTTCGGTTAAGACGTTTACCACTTTTTCCCTGAAGACAGCCAAGATTAATGCCATTAACCCCAACATTACTCCTGTCGTTTTTAACCGATTCAGTCGTTCTCCATAAATAAAACTGGTCAATAATACACCGCCCAACAGCGCGATAGATGCGCTCAGGGGAAATACTATCGTAGATGGTAAGCTCATTGCGCCTAATAACAAAATGACCCCAAGGCTATTACATACACCCGTTAAAGTGCCAGCTTTTAACTCCTTCATGGTACAATTTAGTCGCTTTGGGGAGCTATAAATAACAAGCAATATCGCCGCCGCTCCGCTCAGATAAACAATAAACGTCAGCCCAGCCGTGTTTGCATCATTGAACAGCACATACTTGACTTTGTTGCCCAGCAGAAACAAGCCCTGAGCAAAGAATACTCCTAACAGCATCAGGATATGCTGCCTATGACTCCCGCTGACAACCTCCCCCGTGTCTTTCATCCCACGGGCAAACACTAATAACATCAATATAAACAGCACTACAATAATCGGATCCAACCATAGCACTGCTTCGTCCATTATGAACGGTGAAACAAAAATTGGTACCAATAAGCCCAAGTTCAATACTGTCCAGCTCGCCGATGCTGGCCCGAGCCGATTGGCCTGCATGATAAAATAAATAGCCAGATCAAATAGAAGCCCCATGGCAACTCCAAGTAGCCACAACTTTGGATCCAACCATGCAGTAATTTCAAAGAAAGTCTTAATTCCTGCAAAAACGCCACCGGTTATGGCAAAAATAAGTATAAATACCGATGTCCGGCATTGCCAACGTTCTGCCATTTTATACCCAAGCCCTGCCCCTGCAAAAGAGATACCCGAAAGAATAGATAGAAGAATGGTCGATGACATAGTGTAGGTTCCTTGTTATTGGACTGGTTGATTAGGCTGATGCTCCATATTCCCGGACGATATTAGCAACTTTACCTCGGATCCGGTGGGTATCGTTTCATGGTTTATGTCAAGGTGGGCGAACCCCTTAGGGAGTTCATGGGAAATAATGTACCCATGTTAATGAATTCCATACCCACTATCCGGAGTTCTCCATGTAAAAATGGGTGGTTTTATTTTTACGATTTCGGTGTGGCTGTTCCCTATTTTTTGGCTGGCGTATTAGGAGAGGATACCCGGCACCGACCATAAACGATGTGTTCCAGGATCAGTACCGCCAGCACGCCCATGGCAAACCCATTTCCTATCACCGGCAGCAGTAAAGGGGGAAAGGCTGCCTTGACCGGGAGGGGAAGATAGGAGACCAGGATACTGATCATCATGGGAATCCCAATGATGAGGCCGTCCTGAAAAGAGAACTCTTTAGAGGCAAAGGCCATCATCAGGCCAGCCGCAAGTTGAGCGCACATGATATAGAGGAGAATCGTTCCTATCACAACTGCCGGTACATTCCAGATAAAAGCCACCACGCCGGGTAAAAAGGCCATGACCATCAGGGCCAGGCTGGTGGGAATCAGGGTAAAGCGTGATGCATTGCCATTGGCTGCGATGATTCCGACGCTCATGGAGAAATTTACAGATCCGATGACACCAAAGAAACCGGCCAGCATGTTGGACAGACCGCTCAGAGTTATGCCATGGGTCACCCTGCGTTTCATGTCCGTAGGATTTACAATTTGACCCACTGCCTGAATGGAACCTAAATCGTTGATGGAAAGGGCGATAAAGCAGATCAGAAACGATATAAGCAAACCCGGATCCCAGATCAGATCGGTGGTGAGATCGTTGAAAAAACCAGACACCAATCCCAGTTGACCCCGGTCATGCCAAACCTCGGGCTGTACCACCACCAGGTAGGCCATGCTGCCGACAATAATGGCCCAGACAATCATGGTGGTTTTCCATATGCCTGGAAGCAGCCGGTCGGCTGTTATCATGGCCATGAAAAAAATCAGGGCAAACCCCAGGTTGGTCAATGGCATTTCAGTTGCGGTGGGGGTGAGGACCAAATTCAAGATGGTTGGGGTAATGGTCAGTGCAATCAATATCAGAATGGTGGCAACCACCCGGGGGGTAAAATAGCGGGATATCCAGGAGAACAACCCCGTCACACTCAGCACCACCAGAAAAGCCCCTCCCATTGCAATGCTTGTATATATGGCGTCGATGTCCCTGCCGGTTCCGGCCAGAATGGCCACCAGCAGCACCGTGGCAGGCCCTGTGATAATCGGCAGTCGGTGACCCCACAACACCTGGAAAAATAGGGATACGGCAACGACAAAAAACAATTTCTGCATGTAGAGAAGCTGCTGTCCGAAATCGGTAAAATGCAGCCCAGCCACCACTTTGCCGATAATGATCACTGTGGCAATGGTAATGGCCAGCCATTGCATTCCAAATATCAGGGTTTGAATCAATGGGGGACGTTCATCCAGGCCGTATTTGATTTTAAGCTGTTTCACGATATCTCCTTATGATTGTTATTTATAATAAATTTAGATTCTTATTTCTAATTTTCGCAAATTCTCAATAGCTCGGGGTGGGAAAGGCTGGGTACCCTTTAAACGCCGAATGTTTTTCAATAAACACTTCAATTTGATTCCAATAACCTTTATCATCCCGAATCTTTTTGCAAGAAGCACAGATTGGAAGAAGACCGCGAAGCACTTTTATTTTTTCTAACAATTCTTTTGCTTCTTGTACTGCTTTTAAACGATCCGCCTCTATTTTCTTCCTTTGATGATAAATTGCCTTGATTAAAGTGTCTGTTTAATATGGGCGAGTATAATGGTGATATTATCCTCGCCTCCAAAGGATAGTGCTGCATCCATCAAGGCCGTTATTTTTTGTTTCAAATTATTGTCAACATTTAAAATTTTTATCATTAAATCGTGTGCCACCATTTTATAAAGCCCATCTGTAACCAGAATAATGACATCATTCTTTTTAACCTTGAACTTACCGGTATCAGGTTCACACATGCCATATCCCAAACATTGATCAAGAATTTTTTGTGAATAATGTCCCTTGGCATCCTCGGGCTTTAATTCACCTTTTTCAACAAGCGCTTTGGCCAGCGTCTGGTCTTTTGTGATCTGGATGAGTTTACCATTCCTTAAAACATAAAGTCTGCTGTCTCCTATATTCACCCAGTGGATCATATCATTTTTCAAAATCGAACAAACCAGGGTGGTTGCCATATATGTCAAACTGGGATGATCTTCAGCTTTTTTATTAATAACCAAATCAACATCTCTGGCAAATTTATCAAGAAATTCTGCCTCATTGCCTTCAGGTAAATTGTCTAACGTTGCCAGTCTGCCCTTGGCCAGTTCAGCGGCAACATCACTGGAAACGTCTCCCCCTAACCCATCTGCAACCCCAAGCAGCAGGGCATTATCATTCATGTTTCTTACAAAGTAGCGATCTTCATTGGTTTTTAAGACAAGACCGGTATGGGTGCAGGCGACAACGTCTATATTTTTTATTCCCAAGGTTATCTGGTCATTTTTGGCATGAACTTGTTTATAGAATTCACATTTTCTACAGTTTTGAAATTCTTTTGCAAAAGTCCCTGATGCACTTCCTTTGCAGGCACTTCCAGCTACAAGCCAACAACTTCGGCCCGCATTTATACCATCATTCATAGCATTAAATGAGGGGTCTGATGCCGCAGGGCAGACATCATTCTCCTGTTCCGGCCCCCTGCCGCATTTCATATATTCCCAGCAATTGATTTTGTTTATGTTCATATGTTTTTGTGGCAAGGAAACCCCTATCCCTTTAGGGTAGGGGAGGAATTGCCACCTCCTGTATAATAGTTGTGGTTCTTGCTGTCAGTCTTTGACAACCCTTTTTGACATTAACTGAAGCA
>Ga0307929_1000564_pt1 | contig 35046 bp, 25 predicted proteins | sample AceLakmetage1330_FD_203160 | JGI IMG/M metagenome (GOLD analysis project Ga0307929, IMG submission 203160) | Saline water microbial communities from Ace Lake, Antarctica - #1330 | ecosystem: Environmental > Aquatic > Non-marine Saline and Alkaline > Saline | place: Antarctica: Ace Lake...
AGAAGTAGATGAACCAAATATAAAAAGTATAAGAAACGATAACTCATTGTTTTTTAAAGAAAAAAAGGCGTTACACTATTTCGTCACAAATTCAGGGGTAAAGCGTTACACTAATTGCATCTGATCACCGTAGCTCTCTGTCGAGGGACCTTCATATACTGGCCATCACACGGGTACCGGCACTGATGCTTTTCACCATAATGATGAGGTGAGTAGCCCAGAGGAATCGCACCTATTTATATTCATTTCTCGCCCAGATTATGCCCTTCAGGGAACCTGAATTTGAAAAATTTTATGTATATGCCAAATTGTTGCTGACCAAATTGCCAAAGCGTGATTTGGCAGAGAGCATGAAAATGGTGGATGAGGAAGTAGGACAAAACTCACAGCCCTAAAAACAATTTAAGGTTCATATTTCATAAAGTATAAATTACAAAAGCATTTGAAGTTTATTCGTGGGCTACAATAATTTCAACAAAAAAATAAACCGGGTTTCACCGGTTATTTTTGGGGGTTATATCTAACATTTTTTCTAAGGTAAATTTGCTGTATAGATTTCTATCCGATTCGATATTTAAAACAATCTAAAGGTGATGAGGTTATATGCAAACTTTAAAAGAAATAAACACAGAGCGTGTTCTTTTTTTTGACCATATCCGGTATCTTATGGTGTTTTTAGTGGTAGGGCTGCATGCATCGTGCGCATATTCTAATCATATGTCCCACTGGGCCGTGAATGATGCGAATTCAGACATTTTTGATCTCTTGCTCATGCTGTTAGGTGTCTTTCTTATGCCTGTTCTGTTTTTTGTTGCCGGTTTCTTTGCCCTGCCATCCCTTTATACCAAGGGCGTAACCGGATTTTTAAAGGTCAAGTTTATTCGACTGGGCATCCCATTGCTTTTGGGACTTCTTTTTTTTGGGCCTATTCATAAAAGTATCTTTTATTATTCCAGGCAGTTGGGTTCCTTTGACCTATGGACACGTTTCACAGATAATATTTACAGTGCGATCGCCAATCATACCGGTCTGATAAGCTCCCGCCTGCAATTCCATCATCACTATTTCTGGTTTATTTCTCTGTTGCTGTTCTTTTTTATTGTATTGGCTTGTTTTTATCAGGTGAAAGTTCTTGTCTTAAAAGGACGGTTTTCTTCTGATGACCAAAAACTGTCATCGGGAAAATCTATGTTATGGACATTTTTTGGTATTATCATAACCATCACACTTTTAACTTTTGTTCCGGGGATGCTTTTTTTTAGAGATCTTAATCCGAGATCCTGGGTTCTTTTGGGCGGAGTGCTCATGTTCCAGCCGGCAAAGATTGTATTGTATATCTTTTGCTTTGGGACGGGGATTTATGCATATTCAAAAAAATGGTTCAGCAGCATTAAGATTTCAGGGCATTTCATGCTATGGGCGGGTATCTGTCTTGTCCTGTTCATTTTTTATGTTGTCACAGGTAAGCGGTTGTCGCTTAACGGTCCAAATGGATTAGATATATTTTTAATGATCTTTCTGAGAAATGCATTGGTTTTTACCATCCTTTTAGCATTAATATCTTTCAGTACAAGGTTCTGGAACAAGGCATCAAAGGTGAATAATCTTTTCTCACAAACTTCCTACCACACATATCTTTTGCATATGGTGTTTGTTCTTTTGCTCCAGCTTGTGTTATTCAAATGGCTTCCTGTTCTATCTGTTTTTGCAAAATTTTGGGTCGTGACAGTGGGCGCCATTGTGTTGAGTGTTTTAACGGCATGGTATGTGACAAGACCTTATCCAAAGCTTAGTGTAGCAGGAATTGTGGGGGGATTTGTCCTTCTGATGACCTTTTAACCACCAATAGGGAAATTGGGCTGGATAACTCGATCCTTTGATGATAAGAAATTCGGGGTCAAGTCTTGAAAAGCAATATTTCTGAAAAAATGAGGGAACGGATGAATATAAAGAATAGGTCAAGTCGGTTTTTGACTCTTGCTACAGATTCTAATAACATAATAATGCACCAGATAAACTGGGGGTTAAAGGACAGAAAATAACAGATGAGCCCACTACCCTTTGAACTTATTTTTGATAATTATATGCTGCGGGGTGATGCATATAAATATGGATGCGATACCGTTGTGCTCCATGGCGCCGGTAAATCATCTCGGGAACGGTTTGCAAGAATGAGGGAAAACCTGAATAGCAACGGTGTGCCTTCTGTTTGTTTTGATTTTATCGGGCATGGTGAAACCGGTGGAGACATAAAGGTCACTAGCTTAAGTGAAAGGACCGAGCAGGCAGCAGCTGTTATCAGGCATGCCTGTAAAGGACCTCTTACTCTTATTGCTGCCAGTATGGGTGCCTATACTGCTGTTAAGCTCACGGAATTGTTTTCGGTCAAAAATTTGATATTATTAGTACCTGCAGTTTATACGCCCCTTGCATACCATACCCTTTTTGGTCCTAAGTTCTCGTCAGCTATCCGTACACCCGGCAGCTGGCGGGAATCAGATGCTTTCAGTATTTTAGAAAGATTTAAAGGGAATCTTTTAGTTGTCGCTGCCGAGAAGGATCACGTCATTCCAGAGGAAGTCATAACGCGGATTCATGATTCGGCAAAACAGGCCAAAACAAACCAGGTTTATATAGTGCCAAATTCTGAACACCGATCCCTTTTCCCTACAGTTAAAGAATTTGAGATGATCATGGATATGATAATTGAATTGCATCCTAATTAGGTGGAAGATATAAATATGAGCATAAGACTCTTAATTTATACAAAAAAGACACCCTTACCTGTTTGTAATCCTTAAAAATGCGATCTTTGTGGCAACTGCGTAATGGAGCTCCTTTTGGGTGATATAAAACCGGATGAAGTTGTCGGTTGCCCTCAAATAATTGTTGTTCTTCATTTTTCCAAAGAACATAATGGATTTATATCTGTTTTTGAATATATAAGCCGGCTTATGAACCCACCATCAAATTTGATCGAAAAATTGGATTTACTGGACAAAGGATTAAAAAAGAAGGCTAAAAATCCGGTCATAGAAGAACGGGATAATTTTTCCTCTGGATTTTTTTTTGATATTCACATATGTTACACACACTGCAACATATGTCGTTGTAATAAAGGAAATTTTTATGTCCGCATCAACAAAACTATCTAACTCTGTAAAAGCCCTTTGTTTTTTGGCTTATTCAAGTCCGGAGCCCTGTAATAGCACGGTGATATCCAAACAGACCGGTATCAATGCCTCAAAACTCAGAAAATTGTTTTCCGCACTTGCCAAGGAGAATATTCTTACCAGCATTCAGGGACCATTCGGTGGTTTTTTACTGGCAAGAGACCCTTCAGATATTCGTCTTCAGGAAATTTACTGTGCGTTGGAACATAAAAAAGCATTTCATCTCGATGTAAATAAAGATCTTGAACCGAAAATGAAGGAATCCGGCTTGATAAATTTATTTTTTACTAATCTTTTCAGTGAGATACAGGTGGAAATAGAGGATAAAATGAAATTGGTGACGCTGGCTGATATTATTCACCATACTAAATAGTGCCTGAGAGGATAGGGCGCGATAATAATAAAAGAGGATATATTAAATTATGAAAGGATGGATGGGTAAAGTTCTCCGTGTTGATTTAACAACTGGAAGTATTAAGGACGAGATATTAGACCCCGGGGTTGCCAAAGATTATATCGGCGGCAGAGGTCTGGGTATCTATTATATGAACAAGGAGATGAATCCCAAGTGTGATCCCCTGTCTCCGGAAAATATGTTGATCATGATGACCGGGCCCCTCACAGGAACAGGTGCTCCCACAGGTGCTCGCTACATGGTGATGACCAAGTCTCCGTTAACTGGTGCTGTCACATGCTCCAATTCCGGGGGGATGATGCCCCGGGATATGAAACGGTCCGGTTATGACGGTATCATTTTTAAAGGGAAAGCAGAAAAACCGGTTTTCCTCTGGATCAACAACGGTAAGGCAGAGCTAAAGGACGCCGGTCATATCTGGGGTAAAACAGTTCCCGAAACAACTGACCTTCTTTTAGCAGAGACTGATTCAAAAGCACGTGTCGCCTGCATCGGGCCAGCCGGAGAAAGAAAGGTTCTTTTCGCAGGTATTATGAATGAGAAACACCGTGCTGCAGGACGATCCGGAGTTGGAGCCGTTATGGGTTCCAAGAATCTGAAAGCAGTGGTGCTGTCCGGCAATGAAAAAATTGAACTGGCAGACCCGGACGGATTTAAATCTTTCAATCAATCAATTCTGAATCAGTATTTAAGTGATGCAAAGAAAACACCGGTGGGTCTCACCATTAACGGTACCGCCGGAGTTGTTGCCGTCACCCAGGAGAAAGGAATACTGCCGACTAAAAACTGGCAGCAGGGAGAGTTTGAAGGATGGGAAAATATCCAGGGAACTACACTAACCGATAAATACCTGGTAAAGAATCAGGGCTGTTTCGGCTGTCCTATCAAATGCGGCAGAATCACTAAGGTTCATGAACCGGGTTTTGAGGGTGAAGGTGAGGGGCCCGAGTACGAGACTGTTTATGCCATGGGTTCAAACTGCATGATCGATAATCTTGCCGCCATTACAAAAGCAAATTATCTGTGTAACGAATTAGGTCTTGATACCATTACCATGGGCGCTACTATTGCCTGCGCCATGGAACTTGTGGACCGGGGTTATCTGAGTGAAGACGAAATTGGAAGATCGCTCAGGTGGGGAGATGGTGAGGCGCTTGTGGAACTGACGCGATTAACGGCTTATCGGGAAGGTTTTGGAGACAAACTGGCAAATGCCAGTTATCGCCTTGCAGCGAGTTACGGTCATCCGGAACTGGCCATGGTGTCCAAAAAACAGGAGTTCCCTGGATATGAACCCCGCGGAGCAAAAGCTATGGGACTGGCCTATGCCACATCACCCATCGGCGGCTCACACATGCGCGGAGACCCCGCATATTTTGAAATTTTCGGAACCACTTTTTCCATGGATCCTTTAAGTACGGAAGGCAAAGCTGCTCCGACAAAGAGAGTCCAGGATTTATCGGCCATTGTGGATGCCGCAGGTCTATGCATCTTTTTCGGAGCCAGAATGCTGGCGGAAAAAAATTCGACCATGGCACCCAAAGGCATGTTGAGGTATCTGAACACAGCAACACAAGCAGATTATACATTGGAAGAATTGATTCAGGCCGCAGAACGTATTATCAACGCAGAAAGAATGTTTATAGTCAATGCCGGTTTTGACCGAAAAGATGATACACTGCCGGACCGTTTAACCAAAGTCCCCATGCCATCCGGACCTGCAAAAGGCGAAGTATGCGACCTGGATACCATGTTGGATGACTACTATAAGGTTCAGGGCTGGGATGAAAACGGTATCCCTGAAAAACAGACCCTGGAAAGATTAGGGTTATCACATCTGTAAATAAAACCAATGTGTCCATCCTGAGATGTGATGTTTAACAGCCCTTGATAACATGGGACTTCATCTTGAAGGAGAAAATTAAAACCGACCCGTTTTTATAATTTAAAAAACCGGTTTCCGGAAAATGATCATTTCCCGGAAACCGGCCAGTATTTTAATACCAATCTATAAAACTTAATAGTCCAGTGAGGAGACCTCAAGGGCATGTTTCTGAATAAAATTTCGTCTGGGTTCTACTTCTTCCCCCATGAGAAGAGTAAAAATATCGTCTGCTTTTTCAGCATCTTCAATTTCCACCCTCAGCATGATCCTTTTTTCCGGATTCATGGTGGTCTCCCAGAGCTGATCTGCATTCATTTCACCCAAACCTTTGTAGCGCTGGATATTAATCCCTTTTTTCGCTTCAGCCATAACAAATTCATAGAGATGGGTTAAAGTATCAAGGGTGCTTACTCGCTTGGCATCTTCCGCCTTGGATGAGATGGAAAAATCAGGACAATCAAGGGTTTCCATTTTTTTATAATTTTTAAGCATCCGCTGGTAATCATTGGTGGATAGAAGTTCCCTGCCAACCCTTACCAATACTTCTTTTTTGTCTTGGTCATAAATATCCATTTCATGGATATTTCTTTCCATATCATAGTCTATTTCCCCGGACTTGTACCCGCTGGTTTCAAGCGACCGGGTAAGAATTTCCATATTTTCTTTATTTTCCAGGAAAAGTTTATCCTTTACCCCGTTTTTAATCAAAACCAACAAAAGATCTGTATCGAAATCCCGTTTTTTTAGTAAATTTACCGCACTAAAATAAGCGGTCATATTGATGAGAAAATCGTGAAAAACATCCTCTGTCAAGGGTTCTTCATTTCCATTGATGAATAAATTTTTCTGGGAGGATATCCTTTTGATCAGGTAATTGGAGTACTCTTCCTCATTTTTTAAATAGACACCGCTTTTCCGGGAACCCACCCTGAACAACGGGGGCTGGGCAATATACAAATACCCGTTGGCAACCAGATCCGGCATCTGCCGATAAAAGAAAGTCAGCAACAGGGTTCTGATATGGGAACCATCGACGTCGGCATCGGTCATGATCACCACTTTGTGATACCGCAGTTTTTCAATATCATATTCTTCCCGGCCAGCTCCGGTGCCAAGGACCGTGAATATATTTTTAATTTCATCACTTCTTAAAATCTTGTCAAACCGGGCTTTTTCAACATTTAAAATTTTACCCTTCAGGGGAAGAATGGCCTGAAACCGTCTGTCCCTTCCCTGTTTTGCACTACCACCCGCCGAATCTCCCTCGACCAGGAATAATTCTCTTTCAGCCGGATCTGCATACTGACACTCTGCAAGCTTGCCCGGCAGGGTGGAATCCAGAAGGGTGCCTTTTTTCCGGGCCAGTTCCCGGGCTCTTTTAGCGGCATCACGAGCCCTTGCAGCATCTATACCCTTGGAAATGATCTTCCTTGCCACATTAGGATTTTCTTCCAGATATTGACCAAATTTTTCATTTAGCAGGGATTCCACAATCCCCTTGATCTCATTGTTACCAAGCTTGGTCTTGGTCTGTCCCTCAAACTGGGGTTCCATAAGTTTTACGGAAATAATAACAGAAAGACCTTCCCGCATATCATCCCCGCTGATTTTGATATTCTGCATATTCTTGGGCAGATTATTGGAGCCCGAGGTAATATAGGAATTCACCGTCCGGGTCAGGGCACCTTTAAAACCGGATACATGGGCGCCGCCTTCAATGGTGCGGATATTATTAGCAAAGGAAAACAGTTTTTCCTTAAAGGTGTCATTATACTGGATGGCCACCTCTATCTGAACATCTTTTTTATCCCCTTCAATGTGAATGGGTTCATGTAAAGGGGTGCACGACCGGTTCAAATATTCCACAAAGGAAACAATCCCGCCTTCAAAATAAAAATCATCTTTTTCAGCGGATCGCTCATCTTCCAGAATAATTCTTAAGCCCTTGTTTAAAAAAGCCAGCTCCCGTAATCTTCTGGAAAGGGTTTCATAAATAAAATCATTTTCATTCATGATGGTAAAATCAGGGATGAAGTTTATTTTGGTTCCCCTCTTTACGGTATCTCCTTTAACCACAAGGTCTGTGAGCTTATCTCCCTTGGAATACGTCTGGTGATAAATTTTGCCGTTTTTATAGACCTCCATCGTAAGGAGTTCAGACAATGCGTTGACCACGGAAATACCCACTCCATGAAGACCGCCCGAGACTTTATAGGAATCCTTATCAAATTTACCGCCGGCATGGAGTTTGGTCATGACCACTTCACAGGCGGGAATATGCTCGGTTTCATGCATTTCAACGGGAATACCCCGGCCATTGTCCTCCACACTCACACTCATATTTGAATGGATGGTGACAAAAACCGTGTCGCAGTGACCTGCCATGGCCTCATCAATACTATTGTCCACCACTTCGTATACCAGATGGTGAAGACCTGCCAGGTCCACATTTCCAATATACATGGAAGGCCGTTTACGAACCGCTTCAAGACCTTCTAATACTTTTATGCTGTCCGAATTATACTCTTTTGTTACGTCATTATTTTTCATGATATATGCATTGCCATTATTACACAAACAAGTTTATCATCATCAAGACTCTTTATAATGCAGGGGCTTTTACTGTCCTTGATATTTATAACCACAATAGACTCCTCAAACAAATTCAGGGCATCCCTGAAATATTGAGGGTTAAAGGCGCTTTTTATTTCTTCACCCGTAAAACCGATCATGAGCCGCTCCTTGGATTCGCCTATTTCGGGATTGGTGATAGTCACGGTCAGTTCATTTTCTTTAAAATTTAAAATAACACTTTTATAATCATCAGAGGTAAGAATAGATACCCGCCTCATGAGAGTGGAAAACATATTCCTGTCCACTTCCATGGGAATCATTTCGTCATAGTTGAGGACGGGTTTATAATCCGGGTATTCTCCTTCCAGAAGCTTTATCATGACAGATTCATTTGCCCGCTGAAAAATAAAATAATTGTCTTTAACTCCCACCTGAATAGCGTCTAAATTAGAATCAATAAATTTATTGAGTTCACCCAATCCTTTCTTGGGAATAACAACACTCTCTTGAGGGATATTCAGCTCTCCTATAAACGGAGCATCATAGCAATTGAGGCGTCTTGAATCCGTGGAGACAATTCTTAATCGTTCCTGGCCGCCCGACACAATTTTTTCCATCAGGGATCCCAAAACATATATTCTTTTTTCATCCCCTATAACACCTATAGCAGAAGAAACCGTTACCATTCGCTTAAGATCCATAGCGCTGATTTCAATAAAATCAACATTTTCAATTAAAGGGGTCTCGGGAAAATTTTCATAATTAGATGAAACAATATGGTAAAGACTATCCCCTGTTCCAATTTCAACCCACCTGTTTTCCACTTCATTTATAACAATTTCATTGTCAGGGTATTCTCTGATGATCTCAAAAAATTTTTTAGAATTGATAGACAGGACACCTTCAGTTTCAACCTGGGCATCATAGGTGCCAGTAAAAACAGTTTCCAGATCATTGGCCGTAATAGTGATCTGTGAGCCAACCGCCTTAATCAGAATATCAGAGGTGATTTTTAAATTTGTTTTCCTCCCTGTAATTCCTTGGATCTTTGACAAGATATCCAGAATATCCTTTTTATTAAACGAAAATTTCATTTAAAATCCTTTTCTTAAAATTTTATATCCTTCAATATTTATATCAAAATCCCTTAATTATCAATTATTAAATAAAGATGATTGTATTAATATATTAATTAAATAAAGATAATAATAATAATAAGGGGTGTTTAAATGTTCATAACTTTATAAGATTCTGTAATTTAAAGAAAATCATTATAAAGTTATTAGTAAAATTATATTTATATTTTGTTTATAACCCCATAGTTCCTGACCTGACTTTTAAAGTGTTCAAAACCCTAAAGTTATGAACATTTTATTAGGATCCATGGATCCAGTTGTTAATCTCTTGTAATCCTTTACTTTTCCAGTTATCTGAAATTCTATTTTCAATATATTTTAAAAAAAGCGTGTCAATAACCCCCGTAACCTTCAGTAATAAATAGGCTTTTTCAAGGATTATTCCCTCTAATTCATCTTCGGATTTCGTGGTCTGGGTGGAGGGCGTTTTCAGTCCGGTAATATTAAAACTTTCGCCTTTAATGGTGAATTTGTATTCCTCTTCTTCCCCCATTTTGCACAAGAGGTTTAGTTCCGTAACAAAGGCCCCTTTTTTAAGGGCGGTGGTGCCTTCTTCAAGACCTGCTTTATCCCCTTTTATGGTGATTTTTTCCTTTGATTTATCCCCAAGATTGTTCTCAAGCACAAGGGAATTACCTATTTCCAGGGAAACTGGTTCTTTGGATTCTATTATGGAGGCTATGTCTTTTTCCTTTTCAATGAGAAACCAGATCCAGGTTAAAAATTCATTACCCAGAAAAATATATTTATTATATGCGGTGGCGATATCAAGCATGGTTATCCTTTTACGTATTTTAAGGGAGATAAAGAGAGGACCCGGTCTCGTTCACTGGCTGAAAATTTTGATTTTGTTTCGACAATGGTATAGGGAAAAAGCCGGATGGGTTTTAAGTTAAAGGAATTTAAAAAAAGGGTTTCAAATAATTCATTTGCTGCTTTCTGAGTGGTAAATAAAAAAAGATTCTTATCTTCATAACTCCAGAGAATATCATAAATAGTGGGGATGGAGGGAATTCTATGTATAAGCACATCCAGTATGGTTTCTTTCAGCTCAGATTTTTCATTTTTAGATAAAAAATCCCGGCCGGACTCTTCTTTTTTTTTTTCAATAGCCAGGGCCATCTCTTTTTGGACCAGTTTGGCTGGAATTGATTTTTTATCAATTCTCAAGGAAAAAAGAAAATAGGTGCCGAAAATAAAGGAAAATTTTTCAAAATCAGGATTATAGGGACTTTCATAGGGGGTCCACCCGGCTGAAAGCTCTTCATATTCGTTTTCCTGCTTTGGTATCGCATTTTCCGTAAGTCCCCTTCGAACTTCATCCATCACCGTTGCTTCAAAACGACCCTCAATGTGGTAGCGGCTCATGGAATGAGTTGATGATATCAAACCCATAGATACTCCTTAAAAATATAAATATTTATTAAATTTTTTTTGACCATAAAAGAGCTAAGTGTAACATCTTTTAAGAAAAAACAACAGAAAATCCCTGGAGCGAAATTGCTGAGTTTAACCAATACAATGTATTATGATTTAAAAGGATGAGGTATGGAGTAAAAGGGGTATAAAAAATATTTATTTAATAAATTTTGTTCAAACTTTTTTAAGAATTTATTATAAAAAGATTGTTTTTCTAGGAGCATTTACAAATTTAAGAATTTATTGTATGAGTGTGGGTTATATTGGGATTATTAATGTTCTCATTACTATACAACGAGGTGATATTTATGAAAAAAAGAATGCAGACGATTGATGGAAATACCGCTGCTACCCATGTGGCGTATGCCATGAGTGAGGTAGCTGCAATATATCCGATTACCCCTTCAAGTCCCCTGGGTGAGATAGCAGACTCCTGGGCTGTAAAAGGGAAAAAAAATATATTCGGTCAGATTCTGGATATAAAACAGATGCAGTCTGAAGCTGGCGCTGCAGGTGCGGTTCATGGCTCCCTTGCTGCCGGGGCCCTTACCACTACATTTACAGCTTCCCAGGGTCTTTTGTTAAAAATACCCAATATGTATAAAATAGCCGGTGAGCTTCTTCCCAGTGTCTTTCATGTGACTGCCCGGTCCATTTCCGCCCATGCCCTGTCAATTTTCGGGGATCACCAGGATGTTATGGCTTGCCGGCAGACCGGATTTGCCATGCTGTCTTCCTGTTCTGTCCAGGAAGCTCAGGATATCGCCCTTGTGGCCCATCTTGCCACAATGGAATCCCGGGTTCCCTTTCTTCATTTTTATGACGGGTTCAGAACCTCCCATGAAATTCAGAAAATAGAGATGATTGAAACCGAGGATATGGCCACTCTGTTTAATTATGATGCCTACCAGGCATTTAAAAACAGAGCGGTTAACCCGGAACATCCCGATACCAGAGGGACCGCCCAGAATCCGGATATTTTTTTCCAGGGCCGGGAGGCAATTAACTCCTATTATCTCAAGGTTCCGGCCATTGTAAAAGCCTGTATGAAAAAAGTGGGTGATCTGACCGGCCGGCATTATAAACCCTTTGATTATGTAGGGGACCCCGAAGCAGACAGAGTAATTGTGGCCATGGGATCCGGCTGTGAAGCCATTGAAGAATCCATTGCCCAACTGAACAGGGAAGGCCAGAGACTGGGACTTGTAAAGGTCAGGCTTTACAGACCCTTTGATGTGCAAGCTTTTTTAAATACCATTCCTTCCTCGGTTGAGACGTTGACGGTTTTAGATAGAACCAAGGAGCCAGGTGCTATTGGGGAACCCCTTTACACAGACGTTTGTACGGCTTTTATGGAACATGGAGAAGGTCCAAAAATCATTGGTGGCCGGTATGGGCTGTCTTCCAAGGAATTTAACCCTTCCATGATCAAGGCGGTTTATGACAACATGAAAGTCATCTCTCCCAAGAATCATTTTACCGTGGGGATAGTGGATGATGTCACCCATACCTCCCTTGAGGTGGTAAAGGGTTTTGATCCCGCACCCAAGGGGACCATATCCGCAAAATTCTGGGGGCTTGGTTCCGATGGAACGGTGGGTGCAAACCAGTCAGCCATTAAAATCATCGGGGATAACACCGATAAATATGCCCAGGGGTATTTTGCCTATGATTCCAAAAAATCAGGCGGGCTGACCGTATCCCATCTGCGGTTCGGGGATGTAAAAATCCAGTCCACCTATTTGATTGAAAATTCTGATTTTGTGGCCTGCCATAAATCCAATTATATGGAAATTTATGATGTACTCAAGGGTCTTAAGGAAGGGGGAACATTGCTTCTCAATTCTGAATGGTCCTTAAAGGATATGGAAAAAAATATTCCAGGGGATGTTAGAAAGACCATTTATGACAAAAAAATAAATTTCTATAATATTGATGCCGTAAAAATTGCCGGAGAAGTCGGTCTTGGCAACCGCATCAACATGATTATGCAGACCTGCTTTTTTAAACTGGCCAATGTATTGCCCGTGGAAGAAGCCATTGCTTTGCTGAAAAAAGATATCCAGGTGATGTTCGGCAAAAAGGGTGAAGCCATTGTGAACATGAACATCGAAGGGGTGGATAAAACCCTGGCAAAATTGGTCAAGGTAAAAGTGCCTAAATCCTGGAAAGATGGTATCAGGGATGTTGCTCCGGCCGACAAGGCCACGCCTTTTGTGAATGATGTTATGCGCAAAATAAATGCCCAGAGCGGGGATGATCTTCCTGTTTCTGCATTTTCCGTGGACGGTGTATTTGAACAGGGAACCAGCAAGTACGAAAAACGCGGAGTTGCCATTAATGTACCTGAATGGATACCTGAAAATTGTATCCAGTGTAACCAGTGCGCCTTTGTCTGCCCCCATGCCGCCATCATTCCCATTGTGGCCAAAGAGGAGGAACTTACCGCAGCCCCTGGCTCTTTTGTTACGGTTGACGGCAAGGGAAAGGGTATGGACGCGTTTAAATTTAGAATTCAGGTGAATCCCCTGGATTGCCAGGGATGTGGTAATTGTGCTGATATCTGTCCTGCCAAAATAAAGGCCCTTGTGATGAAGCCTGTCGCCGGTCAGATAGCCGCTCAGAAAGACAACCACAAATTTTCCTTGGGTGTTCCTTTTAAGACGGATATTCTCAAACGGGAAACCGTTAAGGGCAGTCAGTTGTTCCAGCCCTTGCTTGAGTTCTCCGGTGCCTGTGCTGGCTGTGGTGAAACCCCCTATGTAAAGGTGCTCACCCAGCTGTTTGGTGAAAGAATGACTATTGCCAATGCCACCGGGTGTTCCTCCATCTGGGGCGGTTCTGCTCCCTCTACTCCTTATTGCACCAATGCAGATGGCCAGGGTCCTGCCTGGGCAAGCTCTTTGTTTGAAGATGCAGCTGAGTATGGATACGGCATGATGCTGGCAGTGAATTCCAGGAAAAAGACCCTGACGGCCAAGGTGGAAGAGGCCCTTAAAACAGAGATAACAACTGATGTAAAAGCAGCCCTTGAAGGATGGCTGGCGGGTAAAGAAGATGTGGATGAATCCAAAAAATATAGCTTTGCCCTGAAAACCCTTTTAAAAGATGAAGAAAAGGGGCTTTTAAAAGATATTTATAATGAACGAGATGTGTTTGTTAAAAAATCCCATTGGATATTTGGGGGTGACGGCTGGGCCTATGATATCGGGTTTGGCGGTGTGGACCATGTTTTGGCATCAGGAGACGACATCAATATTCTGGTACTGGATACGGAAGTTTATTCGAACACCGGTGGTCAGTCTTCCAAGGCAACTCCCACAGGCGCCATTGCTAAATATGCGGCTTCGGGTAAAAAAATAGCTAAAAAGGATATGGGCCGGATGATGATGAGCTATGGACATGTCTATGTGGCATCCATTTCCATGGGCGCCAACAAGAACCAGACCATGAAGGCCTTTCTTGAAGCTGAAAATTATCCGGGACCCTCTCTTATTATCTGTTATGCTCCCTGTATCAACCAGGGCATCAGAAAAGGCATGGGCAAATCCCAGCTGGAAGAAAAATTGGCTGTTGACTCCGGTTATTGGCCCTTGTACCGGTATAATCCACAACTTGTCCAGGCGGGTAAGAATCCCTTTATCCTTGATTCAAAAGCCCCGGACGGCACCCTCCAGGATTTCCTTGGCGGAGAGGTCAGATTTGCTGCCCTGGAAAAGAGCTTGCCCGAAGAATCCAAACGCCTGAGGGCCAAAATTGAAGGAGAGGTGAATGATAAATACACCATGCTCAAGATGATGGCCGATGCCGGAAAGGATGAAAAATAAACGATAAAATAAAATTGTAAATGAGAAAAGGGCTGGAAAATTATTTTCCAGCCCTTATTTTGTCCGCTCCGGAAAGAATATCTTCGGCAAAATATTTAAGGCTGTTAAAAAATGAAAATACCTGGACCAGCCGTTTCACATCGAAACGAGAGGTCAGACCTTCTTTCCGGATATCCAGCAATTTGCTGTCCATTTTTTGAACCAAAGATTCCAGTTCTTTTTTGTCAAAGGCGGGATCGTTTTTCATCAATGCCACCAATGCCTCGCCACTGACCTTTGAAATATCCATCAATTCCTTTGACATGATGATATCAAACCCCTTGGTGTCCAGGGAATTTAAAATTCTCACCATGTTCCGAAGGTGCTCCGCCACACGGCCCATGACAAAAACCTTGGCGGAAAAATTTTCATCCAGCTTATAAATCAGGGCTTCATGGCGGCGGATATTTAGAAAGAAACTCTGGTTGTTCCAGATATCTCGAATAAGGTTGTCCATCAAAGATTCATCCACATTTTTTTGTTTTGAAATAAAAGCTTTGACCAGAAAATTACATTTTTCTGAACAACCCATTGCCTGGGTTTCCAGATTGTTTCTTAAAACATCTGCTTTTTTTCGGGGAAAGACCAGCAGGGAAACAAGGGTGGCACATAAAATTCCCAGGCATATTTCAATGACCCTGAACAGGCCGAATTCGATGATATCGGGGGAATTCATGCCGGTCATCACCACAATGCAAACGGTGATGGCAGCCATCTTGTATTTGGGTTTATACCGGGTCAGAAAACTGCAGATTCCGATGGTTAAAAACAGGGCGAAACCGATTCCCGTGGGGGTGATGGGAAAAATAAGAATGACAACTACCCCCAATATAGCACCGATAACGGTTCCGGATAACCGGTAGAGGCACATTTCCAGGGAATCTGCCACATAAACCTGCATGACAATAACGGTGGAAATGACAGCCCAATAACCGAATTCTATATGTAGCAGCAAGGTTACAGCATAGGCCAGAACCGCTGCAACGGCTGTCTTTAATCCGTGGATCATATGGATGGAGGTAATATTCATTGTATTATTCCTGGAGACGATAAAAAAGATTATTTTTTTGGATCATTACCATAAATCATACTATATATAAAATTATTTTAATTGGGTTGACCCAAAAACATGGTGTTTGATACCATGGTAAAAAAATTTATAAAAAAATTAAGGGCAATCTCGGGAGAATATGGTAAATTTAATTCGAGAAAAGGCGGTTAAGGGACTTTTACCAGGGGACTCATTTACCTATACCCGCAGGTTTACAAAAAAAGAGACCATGGTTTTCGGTGATTTGACCCGTGATTATAATCCGGTTCATTATGATACAAGGTGGACAGATGAAAAGGGATTCAAGGACCAGATTTGCCATGGGTTACTCATTGGGGGGATGATTTGCGAGTTTGGCGGCCAGGTGGGCTGGCTTGCAACGGGAATGAATTTTAAATTCCTAGGTCCGGTCTATTTTAATGACACAATCACGTGTACCGTGACCATTACCCAAATCCAAGAAAATGGACGGGCAGAGGCTGATGCGGTTTTTATAAATCAAGAGAATAAAAAAATAGGAATGGCCTCCATGACCGGTCGCCTTCCCCTGGAAAAGGAACGACAGATTCTGGCCCGGATGATGGCAGAAGGGGATCCTTCCAATAAATTGGCAGACAACCCGGATACTCCCGACCTATAATTGACCTATTTTATTTGCTGGGTTTGACAAAAAGCCATAGTCCCAGAAAAACGGCACAGGCTATTGTGCTTATCCCCAGCACGGAGATGCCAAAAATTTGGGGAGGCACCTTAAAGCTTAAAAGGAGAGAAGAGGCAATAATCAAAGAGGAAATAATGATGGACACCGATAGTTTATGGCTCTCTCGATGGTAAGTACCGATGATTTTATCCAGTTTCTGAACGTCAAACCCCAGGACAAATTTTCCTTTTCTTGCCTGGCGGAGGATGGAAATGGAATCCCGTGGAACTTCCTGAAGCAGCTGAAGGGATTCAAGGGAAAGGCTGGAAAGATCTTCGGAAATACGTGACAGGGACATCCGTTCCATCTTCTTTCGTTTGATAAAGGGTGCTGCATATCCCACCATATCAAAATCCGGATCAAGCCTGTGGGCAACCCCTTCAACCGCTGCAAAGGATTTCATCATCAAAAAAGTGTCCGGATACATCCGAAGCTTGTGTTTGGAGGTAATCTTTAAAAGGTCCTGGAGCAAGCGTCCCACATTGATATATTTTAATGCCTTGGTCAGATATTGGCCGATAAATGTGGCGATGTCCCGTTCTAAAAACCGCATATTGGGTTCTTCATCATATTCGGTGAGTTCGAGCAGGTAGTGGCAGGTTGCCGAAGGCTTTTCTGTAACAACACTTGCGATCAGGTCGATAAAGACTTCCCTGGCCCTGCGGTCCATAAATCCCATCATCCCGAAATCAACAGGGCCCAGAACATTATTGGGCAGCGCGAACAGGTTTCCCGGGTGAAGATCGGCATGGAAAAAACCGAATTCAAACACCTGTTTTAAAATAAGATCCGCACCTTGCCGGGTTAATGCTTTTCGATCCATGCCCGACGCGTCAAGCGCTGCAACATCTGAAATTTTAATGCCCTGGATATATTCCATGGTCAAAACGGTTTCTGTGGTTCTATCCAGATAAACCTTTGGAATATGGATGGTCGAATCATAGAGAAACTGCTGGGCGACCCTTTCCATATTGGATGCTTCTAGGGTGTAATCCATTTCTTTGTCCAGGGTTTCGGCAAATTCTTCAACAATTTTTATGGGACGGAAAAAAGAGAGATCTTCAATATGGCGTTCCATCAAGGTGGCCAGGTGATTCATGATTTCAAGATCCACCCGGATACGCTTTCTTAACCCTGGGCGCTGGATTTTTACGGCAACCTCTTCACCGGTTTTTAATTTTGCCAGATGAACCTGGCCGATGGATGCAGAAGCAAAGGGGTCTTCTTCCATGGAAATAAAAGGATTTTTTTCGGCCCTAAACTCTTTGGCCAGTATTTTTTGAACATCTGCAAAGGGGAATTTAGGCACATTGTCCTGGAGTTTTTCAAGTTCAAAAATAAATTTTAAGGGGATAAGGTCAGGACGGGTGGAAAGAATCTGGCCAAATTTAATAAAGGTGGGGCCAAGCTCTTCAAAGAGAAGTCTGGTGCGTTGGGGCTGGGTTAAGCGTTCAAACCGCGCAGGCTTGGACCTGGAGATCATTTTTAGACCAATCTCAAGATATTGGTCAATATTCAGGGCCTCAATAATATTACCGAATCCATATTTGAACAGGATGGTTAATATCTGACGGTAGCGGTTGATGTTCCGGTATGTACGGCCTATAACATCAAAGTCTCTAAGGCTTAGCATAAAAAATAAAGTTTCCGATCAGAAAAATTGGGTTTCGTTATGTATATCTTATTGCAAGGTATATACGCATTCAGCCGCATCAAGATTGTTGACCCCATGGTCCTCATAGGACCAGTCTGACCAGACAGCGTCAATGATTTTTTCAAACAGGGGATAAACAAGTTCCTGGGCCTTTTTCCCATAGAGCAGATCCAGATGACTGGCTCCTTCAATAACAAAATCAATCACCTGGCTTTGCTCCGGCAAAATCTCTACTTTTTTTAAATCCTCAACCTGCTCAAGCCGGTAAATTTTTTTATATTTATGAGGATAGAACTGACTATAGCGTATATTTTCAAGCGGAGCAAGGTAGTCCTTTGCACCCCAGAAATGGAACACCGGGATGTCCTTGGGGAAGAAAGAATAGTGGTGGGTGTAATTCAGGGCAGACGGGTCCATTCGTTTAAAACCATTGCCGTCGTAAACGGCCTTCAGAAATTGAAACCCCAGACCCAGGGGGATGGATTCCATTGCTTGTGCAAGGTAGCGCTCTATAAAATATTTATCCTCTCTGTGATTTTCAGGGGAGATTAAAAAATTCAGCTCGCCGATATTTTTGTTGTATAAGGCCCTGGTGACCGATTTCAAAAAGGGCAATTGGGTGACAAGCCTCGATGCCTCCTGGATCGGTACATGGGATAACTTGAAGATTCTGGACAAATGATTCAGCCAGAGGGCTGAGGGGAAAAATACATGGGAGTGTCTATCCAGACACCTGGGAGATCCCAGGGAAATAACCCCTTTTACGGTTTTCAGGGAGGATTGGGCAACTTTAGGCGGCACCAGAACTTTGTCCAGCTCTCGTTTGTTGCGATCCGGCAGTTTGATTTTATCAAAATCAAGACGCAGGGCCCAGTTTAAGACCATGTTTTCAGATACAAGTCCCCCCATGCTGTGCCCTAAAAGGATGGACGGCTTGCCGGAGCTGCGCTCCGTAATAAAGTTCAGCACCGTGGGCAGATCGTGGTCAATCAGGGTATCCACCGTGTAATGGGGATCAAACCTTCCCGCATTCACCCCCACTCCCCGGGGATCAAACAGGTAGACCCAATTGCCCTTGTCCGCAATGTTTTTGGCAATTGAATATTGGTTGTTCAGATCAAAGCAGCTGGAATTGTTGGCAAATCCGGGAACCAGTATGATAGAAGGGTTGTTGTCCCCTGCTGTCACACCTTCCATGCTTAAGAGTCGCCGAAATTTTATCTCTTTACCTTCTCGGGTAAAATCCTGGTAATAGACAATTTCATAATCCCCCCTGCCGTTGTTCTCTCGTTCATCCACTTCACTTTCAAAATAAGCGGGTTGGCAGGAGGTTTTCAATGCTTCTTTGACAATGTTCCGGTGAAAGGCCTCATTGTATATTGTTTTAAAAAAGACAGGGTCAATCTTCAGCTGGACAATTGCAATTACTTCCAGCTCTCGTTGGGACAGGAGTATCATCTTTTCCGTCAGACGAATATGGTCTTGTTCCAGTTCATGATAGAGGATCGCCTTGATGTCTTCCCTTGGGATAAGGATCCGGGTCACTTTGAAAAAAATATGATAGAGGGTCAGTGCCAGTTTTCCAACGGCATTTTTTTTAATTTCTTCCTGGCTGATGATCAGCTCAGGTGCGACGGGCAGCCCAAGATTGAGCTGGCCTTTATAGATTCGACTATAGGCATCATAACTCGCATTAATCACATGGGTGGGCAGCCCATTCAACGCAAATCGGACGGCAGACTGCCGGATCTGCCGTGCCCTGGCAACAAGTTTCATGGTGGTTGTATTATTTTCCCCTCTGCATCAATGCCTGGGCTTTTACCCGTAAAATATCCTCTTCACTCAAAGGGCCGTCAACCCCTGAAATGGACGCAAGCGTCATGCCGTGTTTGATGCCTAATTTGTATATTTCCTTTACTTTTTCCCACTCGGTATTGCTGCCCTTGGTAAAATCTTCAAACCGCCCTTCAAGTGCAAGGATAATGGTTTCAGCAAGGCCAGCATAGGCCACCCCATGGGGAAGGGCGATGTCTTTCATCTCAATGGCCTCTCCTGGCAATTGGATTTCACCGCCGGTGATGACCAAAACATCCTGGCGTTTGGCGACTTCCTTTTGGGAAAATACCATGGGCCGGGTAATATCGGTGATGACACAGCCGGGTTTTACCCGCATGATATCAATACTCTCCCGGGCCCCGGAACTGGCAATAACCACCACATCCATATCCTCCAGGAAACGATCTGCCCGGGTGGATACCTGGAGTTTTAAGCCGGGTTTCTGTTGTTGAAGGATATCCTGGAGAGACAGCAGTTTGGCCATATTTCGACTGACAATATAGACCTCGTCAAAAGCCGTTGCAAGAAGTCTTGCGCAGATGGCGCCCACATCGCCTGTGGCACCGATCACCATGGCCTTTGCCTTTAAAATTTTGCCGTCTTTGAGTTTGCTTAAGCCCATCTGGCGAACCGCATCTGCGGCAGCCCATAATGCGGTTGAGGCGGTGTAGGAATTACCGGTTGTGATGGGCAATGCGGCATGCTTGCCCACCTCAAGGGACATACCGTGCATGCCCTTGGGCAGCATGGAAATGCCCATGACCTGTGCCCCCAGACGTTTTGCCTTTTCCGCTGCTTTCAGGATTTTTTTGGTGGTAAACTCAGGCGAATGCTTTTCCATTTCATCGCTGGTTTCACCAATGCTGATCAGCCACCCCTCTGCTTCAACACCTGTGGGGGATTTGATTCCTTTTACCCTGGAGTAAACAAAGGGAGGGGAATAGGCCATAAGACGTTCAACGGCATCCATACTTTTGGGGACAATGGATGACAATATGTCAACGGCTTTGACTTTCTTTAAATGGTTTTGCGACAACGGGTGAACCAGGTATGCAAACCGATTGACACGCTTGTTCGGCTCAAAGGGATAAATGATCCTGGGATCCAGCCGTTGCTCGCTGATGATTTCCAAAAGATCTGATTTCATCTCTTTGCCCCTTGAAACCTCAAAGGCAGCCACCATTAAGGCCTCTATTACCACATCTTCCACCACATGCTCGATCAATTGCGGGGTGGTGTCGATAATAACATCCACTCCCAGCTGGGTGAGCAGATCAACACGGTCTGGGTAAGCGGTTGCGGTGATCACTGTTTTGCCTTCCAGTTGATCCCCCATGCACGCATCAATATACCCGTAAAACCCCTGGTGGGGGATCACTATAATATTGGCTCGTTTAATGGCCCGGTTCAACTGAAATGTGTTCAGCGCCTTTATTTGTTTTTTGGGAGATGCCATCTTTCCCAAAGGTACCTGTTTTAAAAACCCCTTTGCATTTTGGGCATAAAATTCCAGCTCTCCCATTGAGTTTAATATTTTGGGAATATTGTTTTCAATGATCGGATCGGCAAACATCAAATTGTCGGTATATTCTGACATGACCTTTGCCAGGGTGGCGTTTACCATACCGGACAAGAACAGCACATTGGCATTGGTAAAATAGTTGTTGCCCTGGGCAAACTGTATGTTTCGAATGCTCCATTCCTGGCTGACCCGGTTCAATGTTTCTCCTGTTGTGACAACGGTGTGAAGCCTGTCGCACAATTCGAGCAATTCTTTTGTTTTTTTATGGGTAACGCCTTTGGTCCCCAGTGCCGGCGGATATTTTATCCCGCTGATGCAGATGACATCCGCCCGCTTGTTCCATTTTAACAAGAGATTCTCGGCCCGGGTCAGATCTTCCCCTGTTCCAAACCGCTGAATGGAAAAGGATTGCCCTTTGAACTCGGTTTCCAGGTGATAATCTTCGCTGGCTGGCCCCAGACTGATATTGATAATCTTTTTCACGTCGCACCTCCTGAACCAGTACCGGTTTTTGCCGGTTGTTCTGCTATTGCTCTGGCTTCAAGGGCCAGGTCCCTGATCTTGAATATGTCTGCATCACTGAAAACCCCATTCACACCGGATATGGCGGCCAGTTTCATGCCGTGTTTTAATCCCATTTTATAAATTTCCCTTACCTTTTCCCATTCAATTTCCCGGCCAACGGTGAAAATTTCAAATTTTCCTTCCAGGGCCAGGACAATGGTCTCGGCAAGGCAGGCATAGACCACTTTTTTCGGCAACCCGATACTTTTCATTTCAGGGTTTCCCGGCAGTTCAATTTCACCGGATTCAATCACCAGCACATCCGGTCGTTTGGCCACATCTTCCGGGGAAAGGTCCAGGGGTCTTGCCACATCCGTAATGACGCAGCCGGGTTTTACCCGGGTGATATCCAAAATTTTTTTACCGGCGCCGGATGTGGCGGTGACAATCACATCCATGTCCGCAAGGTAACGGTCCGGTTTGGTGGTTATTTTTAATGTTACCCCCGGGGTTTCGTCCAGGATGGATTGCTGCAGGGCCAACAGCTTTGCCGTATTTCTCCCGGCCAAGATGACTTCATCAAAGGCCTTTGCCATCAGCCGGCAGCACACAGAACCGATGGCGCCGGAAGCGCCCAGCACCATTGTCTTTGCGGCTATTTTTTTTCCCGGCTCGATTTGGATAAGTCCCATGCGGCGGACCGCATCGGCCCCTGCCCACAAGGCGCCCGAGGCAGAGTAGCTGTTGCCGGTTGTAATGGGAATTTCTGCTTTTTTTGCAACGGTGACACCGGCATCGCCCACCACCTTTGTAAAGGCCCCAAGGCCCATGATCTGTGCCCCCATCCGCTTGGCCATCCGGGCTGCCTGCAGCAATCGTTTGTAGGTAAATTCAGGGGTATGTGCCATCATCTGTTTAGGGGTTCCCCCGACGGTAATCAGCCATCCTTCCGCTTCTGCACCGGTGGGAGACTTTACACCGGTGATTTTTGAATAGACCCAGGGAGGCGCATAGGCGATTACTTTTTCAACGGCATCAAGGAAGACAGGGGGGGTAAACCCGCTGATAAAATCAACGGCTTTGTCTTTTTTTAAAAATTCCTGGGATAAGGGGTGGATCACAAAGGCAAACCGGTTAACCCGTTTTTCCTGACCCGAAGGATAGACCATTCGAGGATCCATTTTCTGCAGGCTGATGATTTCCAGCAGATCATCCGGGTGGACCATGTCTGATTTTTTTTCCAGGGCTGCCAGAATCAATGCCTCAATTACATTGGGCGGCACCACCCGTTCTAAAATTTTGGGGGTTGTATCAATAATGACATCCACTCCCCTGGCCTTTAAAAAATCAACCCGGTCATCATAGGCCGTGGAGGTGATAATGGTTTTTCCGCCCAACTCTTCAATGGAGGTGTCCTTAAGAAATTCATAAAAATTGTGATGGGGCACCACAATGATGGTGGCTTTTTGCATGGCCTTGCTCAAGACATAGTTATTCCATTTTTTCAACGGTACCACAGAGGAGGCCAAGCGCTTCCCCGGAATCCATTCAAGTATCTCATGGGTGCCTTTGGCGTATCGTTCCAACCCTTTAACCGAATGGATCAGCTTTGAAATATTGTTTTCGATGAGCGGATCGGCAAAGGTTAAATTATCGGTATACTCCGCCATTACCCGGGCGATATTATAACTGGTCATGCCGGATAAAAATAACACCTTGGCATTCTTGAAATAATCACCGAATTTGTGATCCACAAACCGCAATGACCATTCAAAGGAAACATCTCTCAATGCGCTGCCCGTGGTGACCGGTGTTTGAATCCGTTGTCCAAGGGCAGCAATTTGATCATCATGTTTTCGGGCCAGATACCCGGATGCAGTGGCAGGGGGAAATTTTATGCCACCAATACCGATGGCATCCGCCTGTTTGTCATACTCCAGCAGTTTTTCGGCGGCGCGTTCATGGCTGCCGTCGGTTCCGATTCGGCGAACCATAAATTGCTGCCCTAAAAATTCAGTTTCAAATTCATAATCATCCTTACTGGCTCCCAGGCTGACACTAATAACTTGCTTCACATTTTCCTCCCCTTGTGTTGAAACGTGGTGTTGAAACTGTTGGGTTGAAACCTTTTGGCAATCATATGGCCTTTTTATTGTCTTGTATGGCATTGGCCGGGCACAGGTTTATCACTTCTGTCATAAGCTTGTGTTCTGTTGCATTTTTGGGCTGTTGTTTAACGTATTCAACCCCTTCATCATGGTTGGTTTCAAAAATATCGGGGGCAATTTCAACGCACAAAGAACAATTGATACAATTCCTATCAACGTAAAACCTGCCCTCAACATTTTGCGGTATTTTTTTTCCCATGTGATCCTTTTCTCTTCATCTAGTCCGAAAGATCTCTCATGATCTGTTTTACATCGTTTAAAAGAGTTCCCTCCACCTGGTAATGCCGGTGGGTATGGCAGAATGCCTTTCCAGCAGCAGCTTTTTTCCGGCATTTTTTTCCTGCCTTTGTGAAGGCTTGGCACTGGTCGGGTTCCATATCTTCACTCGTTGGTTCGCCCGCCTTATTTGGGATCTGGTTTTGTGTCTGGTCTTGGATCGTGGTTTCTTTTTTTGATTCTCGTTCAGCAAACCTGTCATGAAGAATCAGGGGGCCTTCATTTATTTTTCCCGATTGAACAATATCAATCAAATAATTGAATTCCTCTTCAAACCCATTCAAAAGGGTATCCGGATCCGGCATCAATCCTTTATCAGAGGCAATGCCGATGGTAACCTTGCCATTATAACTCAAGATACTTATTCCCAATCCCACTGTGCCGGAACGGGGTACCCAGAACATGATATTGGAAATCTCTTTTCCGGCAAAATAGAGCGGCTTTTTGGGTCCGGGAACGTTGGTCAGAACACCTGAGGCTTTGTTTCCGAAAAACTGGGCTGCTTTCTGGGCCGCGGCTGCGGGTAAAAATCCAATGGCGGAAAGCAGTCCGAAATTAACATAGGGGTCTGCAGATACTTTGAGTTTGTCCATTCTGCGTTTGACCTCTTTGAGCCTTAGGATCGGGTCTTCCAGGTAAACAGGCAATTTTAAGAAGACAAGGGAAAATTTATTCCCCAGTTCAAATTCAGTTCCGGGTTTTCGAACGTTAACCGGAACCGTTACCTGGAGGTCAAGCTCATTGATCGGCGTGTTTCGGGTTTTCAGGTATCTGCGCATGGAGCCTGTGACCGTGGCGATCAGGATATCGTTTAAGGTTGCGGAACTGATGGCTTTCCCCAGTTTTTTGATTCTGTCCAGATCGATGGGATCCGTCCAGGTCACCTGTTTGGCAACCGCAAGTTTGCCTTTAAAGGCTGTGTTGGGATCTGAATTCATGATCGTATGTTTTGAAAGGACCCCGGCCACATCCGTGGGGAGATTTGCGGCCGCTTTAAACAGGAATTTCAGCCCGGCAGGATTCTCCGCGTTTTTTTCAATTTCCTTTAGTACTCGCCTGCTAATTTTCTGACCTTTTTGAATGGCATCTTTTGCCGTGGATATCATGGCATTAAATGAAAAATCAGGCGCCTTGGGACGTCTGCGTTGTTTTTGGGCACTAGGCGGTTTGGGCCAGGGGGCATCGGGAATCGTGTCCGCCGTGGAATGAAGCACATGCATCAATGCGATCCCATCGGCGATGCAGTGATGGAGCCTGAAAAACAGGGCACATCCGGTTTTGTAGTTTTCTATCAAATGGATATCCCAAAGGGGTTTGCTGGCATCAAGGGCCTGGGTCATGAGATTTGAAATCATGGCGGACAGCGCTGTTTTGTCCCCGGGAGCCGGCAGTGCAACCCGATGCAGGTGGGAGGCAAGGTCATAGTGTCGGTCATCCACCCATTTGGGCAATCCAATACCGGTTTTGGGCCGGACCACGCATTGTCTGAACCTCGGGAAAGATGCCAGCCGCGCTTCAACCGTTGCGTATAATCGATTGTAATCCAGAGGTTCCGCAAACTCCCAAAATCCTGTGATCACCATGAGATTAACAGGCTCGTCCATACATAACCAGAAATTGTCTGCTTGGGTCATTGTTTCTGACATTTTGTCCTCCTGGATACAAATTTTTCTAAAACCGGATTTTATACAATTTATCGAACAAAATTTAAATAACCCTCCCAGGATTAAAAAGCAACCCTTTCTGATCCAAGCGGATAAAAAAAATTTTTATTTTTTTTAAAAATGATGAAAATCCATATCTAATAGGCATTTAAAGTGGTTTTTCGTGTGGTGTTTGTAGATTTTTTTTAAAAAAAAGAAAAACAACCTTGACATTTATGACGCACTGCATCATATTATCCCCATGACACAACGCGTTAATTATTAGTTACTTTTTTTAAATATAACTTTATGGGAGATCCAAAAGATGACAACAATAAAAACAATAAAAACAAGTCAAAAAGAATCCAAATTTTACATTACGAAAACCATTAATGAAGCAAAAGAAAAAATTGAGAACAAAGTCAAAACTTACAATGAAAAGTATGTAAAAAAACAAATTGAAAATGGCCGTGAGTTTATCACAGAGCTTAAAGCAGACCCTGTTAAAAGAATCGATGACCTCATTGATGACAGCAGGGAGGCCATTGAAAAAGTAAGGGTGGACCGTATGAAAACCATACAGAAACGAGTGGATACAACCAAAAAAGATGTCCGTAAAAAAATTGAACGGATCACCAAAGAAACCCGGACGCTATATAAAGGGATTGGAAATGACGCAAAATTGATCGTTGAGGATATTGTTGCCCTGGGAAAAAAGAATCTGGACAAAATGCCCATGAAGAAAACCATTGAAAAGAAAATCTCCCATGGTATCGATGCCATCCCCTCAAAACTGAATATTCCCTCAAAAGAGGAAATCGATAATCTGGTAGCGGGTATTGACGGTGTGAACAAAAAAGTGGATGCCCTTAACAAAGAATATGCAGAGGCATAAATACCCATCACGGGTTTAAAAAAATAATGATGCACAATGATCAGGAGAAAAAAATGTTAAATTTAAAAAAATATGCAAACGGAAGATTTTTTGATACAGCTGCTAAAAAATACATCAAGCCGGAAAAGCTGGCTGAAATGATTAAAAAGGGTGAAAAGATTCACGTCACCTTGACCAGAACAGGAAAAGATATCACAGACGCCGTGATTGCACAGTTTTCTAAAAAAGAAGAGAAGAAAAAAGAAAACAAGAAAAAAGAGATCCCCTTTCTGAAAACCGACAAATTGGTAAAATGGCTGGGAGAGATGATTGATTCAAAAATCGAAAAAGTGATGGAAGTTATAAAATTGCCCACCCGGGAACAGGTTGCCAGCCTGGATGAAAATATCAAAGCATTAAACGAGAAAATTGACGCATTAAAAGTGTCCCAGGAAAAAGCCACAAAAAAACGAGCAGCGGCTCCGAAAAAAACCACGGCCGTCCCGAAAACAAGTGCTTCAAAAGAAACAGCCCCCGAGGATAAAAACCCGGCGACTGACACAAAAGACACTGAAAACAAACCTGACACAAAAACAGTCTAAGGGGCATCATTGATACTGCATCTTGACAAAGTCTGCCAGACTATAGGAAACATAGTCTGGCAGACAATTAAAATAGATCCCTTTGGAGGATGACATGCACCGTATCAAAAAATATGCAAACCGAAAGCTTTATGACACAACAGATAAAAAATATATCTCCAGAACACGTCTTTCAGAACTGATCAAGCAGGGCGAGGACATCATTATCATTGATAATGAAACCGGAGAAGATCTGACTGCATCAATCGTGTCAAACCTCATTGCCACAACAAGGGGTAAAGCCGGCGGTACGGTGTCCTCGGGTGTTCTGATCCAATTATTTCGAAAAGGTGGAAATGCCCTTACAGATTATGCCAAACGATATGTTTCCTTTTGGCAAAGATCCTTTACCATGGCTGAAGATGAAATTGATGATATGGTAAAGAAACTTGTAAAAAGTAAGGAAATATCAACATCAGAGGGTACCCGTTTAAAAAGAGAGATCATGGGGTTTACAACTTCTTTAAAGGAATGGATTTCAGATGCCATTGACAAACGGTTGAAGGAAGTTTTGGCTGTCACAAATCTTGTTACAAAAGATCAGGTTTCAGAATTAAATTCCCGTATCCAAACGCTGGAAAAAAAACTGGAAAAGTTTGAAGCGGTCCAGGAAAAAGAGAAAAAGGGAACAGCCAAAGAATAGCAGAAGCGATCTTTTCAAATGTCATAATATTATACACTATTTTAAGGGGTTAGAAAATATATGGGCAATGATATCACTCGAACGGATTCTTTTCTAAAATTGAAACACGCCTTGCAGGATTTTCAATCCAATCGAATCAATGGCACCTACAAAGACATTGAAACAGATCCAGAGTTTTCAAAAATTGGGGATTTCTTTTTTAAAAAACTCTACGCCCCTGAAGATTTTTCCTTTCGAGATACCAGCATGAAAAAACTTCACAAAGTTCTGGACGGCAAAATATATAAAAACATGCTCACTGCCGTTACCAAGGTGATTGAACTCCACGACATTTCCGATGAACAAGACAATTTAATGGTTGAGAAAATGATGGAAGCAGGTATGGAAGCAGAGATTGGTGAATCCATGACCATGACACAATACCAAGAGATTTACAGAAGCCTTGATAATAATGACCAGCGCATCTACCAGATCAATCTGAGTGCCGAGGTCACCCGGATATTCCATGGATTAAGCAAGAAATGGATCGTGGCGGTTTCCTTAAAAACGGTAAAGACAACGGCTGCACTGTTCGGCATACGAGAGATCATTGATTTTATCTATGAGGGGTATATGGCGTTTAAGACCATCGACAACATCGATTTTTTTGTTGACACCATGACCCAAAGAGAGCTTGCCTGGCACACTGAAATCTGGTCCAATGGGTCCTCCACCGGGCCTTCCAACGCAAAGGGAGAATAAATCATGGCTGCCTTCAAACTTTTATACGGGATTCTCCCATGAAAAGAGCATTGATACTCGCCGGAGGAGGGTCCAGGGGGGCCTTTCAAATCGGGGTTTACAAATACCTGGCCGAGAGAAACTGGATACCCGATATTATCTGCGGCACCTCTGTGGGGGCCATTAATGCTGCCGGCATTGGTTCCGGCCTGGACACCCACGCCCTGGTCCGGCTCTGGACCACCTATAACCGCAGACGGATGTACCGACTCAACCTGATTCCCTTTTTATCCTATTTTTTGTCCGGACGCGCATTAAAACCCCTTTTGGATACACGAATGATGCAGGCGATGGTGTCTGACCATGTTGATTTTGATCATTTAAAAAATAATAGAACAAAGGTGGTTATTTCAACCGTCAATGTTCTCACCTCCCGCCCCTGCTTTTTTGATAATTCCCAAATCCGGCTGGAACATATTATGGCCTCCGGCGCCATGCCCGTTCTTTTTCCCTGGCAGTATATAGACGGCGTTCCCCACTGGGACGGCGGGACCATGGCAAACATTCCCCTGCAGCCAGCATTGGATTTTGGTGCCGATGAAATTATCATTGTACAGCTTTCACCCGTCACGCACACCCCCCAGGCGTTACCAAAAAATGTCCGAATAGCTTTAGAAATGGTGTTCGAACAATTTCTTGCCGGCTCCTATGCCAGCGCCTATGCCAATGCCCATGAAAGTTCGCTTACGACCCTTGGGGTTGAAAAAAACCCCCTCCCCTCTCTCCAGCTAAAATACACAACAAAATATCCAAGCGGCGGGTCCCATAAAAGCCACCCCAATATTATCACCCTGGCCCCTGGGAAAATGCTGGGCTTTAAGTCCCTGCTGAATTTTTCAGTATCCCAGGCAAAAACACTCATTGATGAAGGCTATAAAACTGCGAGTACCCATTTGAAACCATTTATATAAACCCATAAGTTTAATTACCCCATAAAGGAAAAAAAAATGCTTCCAGATTATTTTGAGTTTTCCCTTCCAACAAAACTGGTTTATGGTGTCGGTCTCCTTGATTCCATTGACGATGCTGTGGCCCGGTTCGGCAAACGAAAGGCATTGCTGGTCACCGACAAAATTCTTTTAGAGGCAGGACCCGTTGACCGGGTAAAAGCCGGGTTTAAAAAAACCAATATTAAAATAACCGCTGTTTTTGATGATGTCCCCCCCAATTCCACCATTGCAACGGTTCAGGACTGCGCGGCGCTTGGGAAAAAGAACAACTGTGACATGGTCATCGCCGTTGGGGGTGGCAGCGTTATTGATACGGCCAAGGTCGCCAATCTTCTCATGGTAAAAGGGGGAAAGGTTGAGGATCACATGGGGGCGTATCTTCTGGAAATTTCAGATGACCTGCTGCCTGCCATTGTAATTCCCACCACTGCCGGAACCGGATCGGAAGTCACAAAAGTTGCGGTCATCGCCGATCCGGACAATGATGTTAAACTGCCCTTTGCAGAAGAACAATTTTTGCCTGAACTTGCCATCCTTGATCCTGTGATGACCGTTTCAATGCCCCCCAAATTAACAGCCGGAACCGGTATGGATGCCCTGGTTCATGCCATCGAAGCCTATGTTGACAAGGAATGGTCCCCGGCATCGGATGCCCTGGCCCTCCATGCCATCAAATTGTTAACCCCAAATATTCTCCAGGCCTGTGATAAACCCGATGATTTACAGGCCCGGGGTGCCATGCAGGTGGGCAGTTTTCTTGCCGGGGTTGCATTTTCCCATTCCATGGTGGGCATGGTCCATGGCATATCCCATGCCCTGGGCGGGGTGTATCATATCCCCCATGGACTTGCCAACGCCCTTATTCTCCCGGAAGTCATGGCCTATAATCTGGAATCAAATATCGACCGGTATGCAGATGTGGCACAGGCCATGGGGGTTTCCTTCCCCAAGATTGTCAGCGACAGCCAGAGTGTCATTAAATCCGGTGCCCTTGATCTGATCACCAAAGCGGTAAAACTAACCGATTTGGACGCGTTAAAAAATCTTGTGGACACCAAGTCCCACAAGATGAGGGATTTTGCCGTTCATAAGCTGGAAAATCTGGGGTTTGTTGACGGCTGGATCAGACGACAGGCAGCCGTGGCCGGGATTGAACGGGTGCGCATGCTCAATCGGCAGCTGGCCTATCTTACTGGCATGCCCTTAAACCTGAAGGACGCCGGTATTGAAGACAATCTTGCGAAATTAGAACAGGTGGCGGATACCGCCATGGAAGATGGTTCAATGCTCTATAATCCGGTTGAGCCGACCCGAGAAGCGGTTATGGATATTGTCAAAACGGTTTATTTTTCCAAGGACACGCCCCTTAAAGTCACCCGGGAAGATTTAAGATCCGGGGCGCAAAAAACATCTGCGGCCCCAAAGCTATCCAATGTCTTTAAAGACAGCGATATGCTCTATGAGATTCTCATGGATTTTTACGATAGGCTCAGCAAGGATCCTGTGATCGGACTTTCTCTGAACGAGACCAATCTATGCATTCAGTTCAGGTATACAAAGCCCGATGCCGTTATCACCATTGATGCCACAGGAGTTGAAACCCAACTCATAAAAGGGGAATTTAACGGGGAGCCCGAGGTCACCATGTCCATGGATGCCGATTTTGCCCATAAATTCTGGCATGGAAAAGCCAATCTTGTCACCGCCTTGACCCGCCGGCAGGTGAAGGCAAAGGGGAATATTCCCAAGACCCTGAAGCTGCTTCCCATACTCAAACCGGCCTATGATCTTTACCCTGATTTTTTAAGGGATAGGGGGTTTGAACAACTGGTGTTGTCATAACCCCTTATTTGCCAGGAAATGTCAGCCATAATATCTAAACGGATACCACTATATTTTATTAACAGCAGCTATACTTTAAAGGAGCACCCATGCAGTTTAAAGACTATGCCAATTTTCATGAAATGCTGAGCGAAACCATTGACACCTATGGTCCGGACCCCGCCTACAGATGGTTTGACAAAGAGGGTAACGCCACTTCCATTACCTGGCAGGCGTTTTATGATCAGGTAAAAACCGTATCAAAAAGTCTCATGGCCCTTGGTCTTGAGAAAGATGACAAGATTAATATTTTAAGCTATACCTGCTATAAATGGATCTTAACAGATGTTGCGAGCATGAGTATAGGCGTGGGAACCGTTGGTATTTATCAATCCAATTTACCCGTGGACTGTGAATATATCATCACTCATTCAGATGCGGTGCTTGTATTTGCAGAGGATCAAGCCCAGCTGGATAAATTGATTGAAATCCGTGACAATCTCCCGAATGTTAAACGGGTGATCCTTTTTAACGGAGATGCCAAAGGGGATGACTGGGTGATCACTTATGACGAATTTCTATCCCTGGGCAAAGATATCCCTGACACGGCATTTGAGGAACGAACCGCCCAGGTCACGCCTAAGGATACAGCGGGCATCGTCTATACCTCCGGCACAACAGGGGTTCCCAAGGGCGTGGTCCTCACCCATGACAACATCACCTTTACCTCTCAGTCCGTATACAATAGTGCAACGTTTTATGATGGTGAGGAGATGTTTGTCTTTCTTCCCCTGGCCCATGTTTTTGCCAGAACCTGCTGCTACGCGGCCATAAAAACAGGGAACAGAACCTCCTTTGCCCGGAGCATTGACACCCTTCTTGAGGATTTTACCCTGGCTTGCCCCCATTGGTTTGTCAGTGTTCCCCGGGTGTTTGAAAAAATATATTCCAAGATCATCAGTGGTGCACAGGCAAAAGGCGGGGCCGCGGAAAAAATCTTTAACTGGGCCTGCGGCGTTGGCAGCGAGGTCAGCACCCGCAAACTTGCCAAACAGCCGATTTCACTGGTGTTGGGTCTGAAATATAAGCTGGCCACAAAATTGGTTTTTTCTAAAATCCACAAGGCCCTGGGGGGGAATGTCAAATGGTGTATCAGCGGTGCTGCGCCCCTGAATCCGGATATTGCAAAATTCTTCCATGCTGCCGGCCTGTTGATTTTAGAAGGCATCGGCATGACGGAAAATACCTCTTTTGCCAATGTAAACCGAATCGATAATTATGATTTTGGTGTGGTGGGTCCTCCGGGTGAAGGGATCTCTCACAAGCTCGCTGATGATGGAGAAGTGCTTTATATAGGGCGAAACGTGATGAAAGAATATTATAAAATGCCCGGGGAAACAGCTGATACCTTTACGGCGGACGGTTGGCTGAAAACAGGGGATATCGGTGAAATAGATGCGAACAATGTTCTGAAAATCACGGACCGGAAAAAAGACCTTATCATTACGGCCGGCGGGAAAAATATTGCCCCTTCCCGCCTGGAAGGGATCATGGCAACTTCCATCTATTTTAACCAGGTCTGTGTGGTGGGAGATAAAAGAAAATTTCTGTCTGCTGTGGTCACACTGGATGAGGCGAATATCAAAAATTATGCCGATACACAAAAGATTTCCTATGCGACCATGTCTGATCTTATGGACCATTCAGACATAAAAACCCTGATAGATTCTGAATTGAAAAACAAAAACAAACACCTGCCTTCTTTTGAAACCATTAAAAAAGTGATAGTTGTTCCGGAGTTCACCATTGAAAACGCCATGATGACGCCAACATTTAAACTGAAGAAAAATAAGATCCTGGAAAAATATGAGCAACCCATTGATTCCATGTATCAATAATGAGCAACTCCATAATATGGAACGTTTAATTTAAGGATATGGTATGGGAACAAAACAGCAGCATGATTTTGATTATATTGTTATCGGTTCAGGCTTTGGGGGGAGCGTGTCTGCATTGCGGCTTGCTCAAAAAGGTTATCGGGTTGCCGTTCTGGAAAAAGGTAAGGAATGGAAGACCCAGGATTTTCCTAAGACCAATTGGAATCTTAGAAAATATTTATGGCTTCCGTTTTTTGGATGTTATGGATATCAGATGCTTACCATGTTTAAACATGTCCTGATTGGCCATGCTACCGGTGTAGGAGGTGGAAGTCTTGTCTATGCCAATAACCTTTTGATTCCTTCGGATAAGGTGTTTGAAGATAAGGCCTGGTGTATTGAAAATGCCAAAGAAAAACTTTTACCCCATTACAAAGTAGCCGGGAAAATGCTGGGTGTAACCCAAAGCCCTTCTGTGGGGAAAGCTGACAAGCTTTTAAAAGAGGTGGGTATAGAAATTACAGGGAAAGATACATTTCATAAAAATGATGTCGGGATTTTTTTCGGAGAGCCTGACAAAACAGTCCCAGACCCTTATTTTGATGGTAAAGGCCCAGATCGAACCGGGTGTACTTTTTGTGGAGCATGTATGATCGGCTGTCCTGTGGGGGCAAAAAACACACTTGATAAAAATTATCTTTATTTTGCAAAGAATGAAGGTGCGAAAATTATACCCCAAACCCATGTGACAGGTGTGAGGCCTTTGGATGAGGGATATGAAGTTATTACTCAAAACACAATAGGGTTTTTGAAAAAAGAAAAAATATATACTGCCGGGGGTGTTGTTTTTTCAGGCGGAGTTTTGGGAACGGTAGAGCTATTGAGCAAGTGTAAAGATGAAGGGATGCTTCCCAATATTTCTGATGGACTTGGCGATTTTGTGAGAACCAATTCCGAAGCCTTTACCGGTGTGAAATCAAACGATAAAACAACGGACTGGAGCGATCAGATCGCGATAACATCGGGGATTTATCCAGATGATACTACCCATATTGAAGTGGTACGTTTCAATAAAGGGTCGGATGTACTCTTAAATCTTTTAACCATTATGGCCGGAGGTGGTGGAAAGATGCCAAGGGTTATAAGGTATATAGGGGCTATTTTACGCCATCCCTTAAGGTTTTTCAAAATGTTATGGCCATTGGGAAAGGCCAGTACGGTATCGCTTCTGTTGGTAATGCAGACAGATAAAAACCATTTAAAGATAGATTATAAACCCAGATGGTGGCGCTTTGGCGGTAAATCACTTAATTCTGAAATACCCAAAGAGTCCCAGAGATCCCCGATCTATATACCCGTTGCAAATAAAACAGCACAGTTACTGGCCAAAAAAATGGATGGTATCCCATTGAGTTTGTATAACGAAGTCATTCTGAATACATCTGCAACCGCACATATCTTAGGCGGGTGCTGTATGGGTGAATCAGCGGATAGCGGTGTTGTTTCAAATACCGGACAATTGTTCAATTATCCAAATCTTTATGTGGCGGATGGATCCGTTGTTTCAGCAAACCTTGGTGTGAATCCAAGCCTTACCATTACAGCGCTTTCAGAACATATTATGTCAACCATCCCAGA